>MDSY01044244.1_pt1 | contig 15002 bp, 13 predicted proteins | sample 811131 | NCBI WGS metagenome assembly MDSY01 (sample SAMN05326643, study PRJNA326480) | marine metagenome | isolation source: seawater | place: Atlantic Ocean: South West | collected 2010 | reverse complement strand
TTGCCGATCAAGCAAGAACTATAAGAATTCCAGTACATATGATTGAGACTATTAACAAGATGAATCGAATTTCTAGACAAATTCTTCAATCTACAGGTCAGGAGCCTGAACCTTCTGAATTAGCAGAGAAAATGGAAATGCCTGAAGAGAAAATTAGAAAAATATTAAAAATATCTAAAGAACCAATTTCAATGGAAACTCCGATAGGAGATGATGAAGATTCTCATTTAGGTGATTTTATTGAGGATGTTGGTACGCTAACACCTGATGATGCAGCAATATATGCAAGTCTGAGGAATGTTACTTCTGATATTTTAGAAGGATTAACTCCACGAGAGGCTAAAGTTTTAAGGATGCGATTTGGCATAGAGATGAATACAGACCATACTCTAGAAGAAGTAGGAAAACAATTTGATGTTACGCGTGAGCGTATTCGTCAAATTGAGGCTAAAGCTTTACGAAAGCTTAGACATCCTACACGTTCAGATCGATTAAAAAGTTTTCTAGAGGGTAAAGAGTAAATTATAGGGCCTGTAGCTCAGTTGGTTAGAGCAGAGGACTCATAATCCTTTGGTCCCTGGTTCGAATCCAGGTGGGCCCACCAATCAATTCAAGGCTTTTAAATATATTTTTCTTCTAAAAGCCTTTTTTATATTCTAAATTAATACGTTATTAGGTAATTAAAAATTATTAGAGTTCAATATAGAAAACATATATGAATAAAAAGAAAAACTTACCTAGGCTAGATGAACTTCCATTAGATAAGATAACTAATTTTAAATCAGACCAATATTGGGGGGTAGAAAACCCAGAACGATTTAAAGAATTAATGAGAGAGATGATAGGTATGGTATCTCCTGGATACTTTCTGGGAGATAATCTGTTTACATGGGCCAGGAATCTTTCCGTTTTAGAAGATATTCCGTTTCGTAATTCATGGGAAAATAATACAAAGAACAGTAGTGATGAGGCGATTATCTGGAGAAGATATATATTGGCTTGCGCGGCATATCATTGTCTTCATATTAAGGGAGATTTTGTAGAGTGTGGTATGTATGAGGGAACAGGAGTTAAGACTGTTATTGATTATCTTGGAGGTGTGAAGTTTGAGAAGACCTTCTGGGGGTATGATTTATTCGACCAGCATCCAGTTTCAGGAGAAAAAGTCGAATACCATGGAGCTGAACTATATGAAGAAGTTAAAAAAAGATTTAAAGATTACAAGCAAGTAAAATTAATTAAAGGGTTACTACCAGATGCGTTTGAAAATAACGAACCTTTAGATGTAGCATATCTTCATATTGACCTTAATAATTTAGAAGGCGAGATATCAGTATTGGAAAGATTGTTCGATAGAGTAACACCAGGTGGAGTTGTTATTCTTGATGATTATGAGTGGAGTTTTTATCGGGCGCAGAAGAAAGGCGAAGATCAATGGTTTGATGAAAGAGGCTATAGAGTTTTCCCTTTACCAACAGGTCAGGGTATTGTTATTAAGCGATAATATTTAGCAAATTATATAGGGCGATACAACTATGGGTATTAAGATATTAGTAATTGTACATTTAATTTGGATAGGGTTATTGAGCCCAATTACTTCTTATTCTAAAACAGGTGATCAAATTAAGATTGGCATAAAAAATACGTTAATGCCTGATCGTTACGGCCCTATTAAAAAATCTAAAATTAAAGATCCAAATATTTTATTAAAAGAACTAGAAATCTATAATTCATATCGTCCCAGTGCCTATAGGGATTTATCAAGCCATCCTTATTCCAAAGAAACAAAAAACAAAGCTCCAGATATGCTATTAAAAGAGTTAGAAAATTATGAGTCCTATCGTCCCGATTCATTTAGCGATGCATCAAGAAATCCTTTTGGCGACAAAAAATATAAAAGTTTAAAAATTACCCCCGAGCAATAGAATTAAATTCACTACTAAACTTCTCAGTTAATTTTGGGTGCTTCATCCAGCTATTTATACCTTTGCTATTAATTTTATTTCTAATCTGAAGGTCACTTGCTGTCGTGACTGATCTTTTATTATTACTAATGTCTAGATAACTATTATCAAATTTTAGTCCTAGATAATTAAATATTTTTTTTACTTCCTGTTCTGGGTTATTGATTAATAATTCATAATCAAGTTCAAAAATTTCTTTTTGATATAGCCCTTTCCAGAAATGCATCATATCCTCATGAAGTTTATAATATTTAATAATATCGTCCTGGTCATAAGAAAACTCTAAAACGCCTTCAGCAAATAAAGTTTTATATAACGAATAAGAAACTGCAACTGGATTTCTTTTTGTATAAATAATTTTTGCATGGGGAAACATTTTTATAATGTAGCCAATCCAGTAAAAATTTAGTGGTAATTTATCAATGACATAACTCTTATCCGTAATATGACTGAGTCGATCATAATAATCATCCGCTATAGTTTCTAACATTGATATATATTTTTTATCTGATATTTTGGTACTTACAGACTCGACTAAACATTCATGAATACTACTTAATTCGCCTGCACCAAAAATTAAGTCATTATTAGATAAAATTTGCTCAACTAATGAAGAGCCTGATCTAGGCATACCTAAAATAAATATTGGGGTAATTTTATTATTTATCTCATATGAAAAATTGCTTAATTCCAATTTTTTTGAAAATTTATACCTAACTCTTTCTAGTAATTCTTGTGTTTTAGAAAAATTAAATTTACTAATATTCTTCATATATAAATTTGCTTTAGTTATGCACGTAGTAAAATTAGGTAAGTCATTCGCATCATCATAAATTTTGGCCAAGGTAAAATTTATGAAAGCTTTATTTTTATCCGATAGTGAAGATATTTTATTTAATTCAAGTATATTTTTTGTAATATTGTCTGTTGTTTTTATGGTGTGGGCTCTAGATAAAGCGTAGTAGGCTTCAAAGTACTGATGGTCAATGTTTAAAGCCATAATTAAGTTTTTAATAGCTAATTCTTTATTGCCAGCCCAGATATAGTCAGAACCTAATAGAAAATAATTTTTTGGATTAGAGGGGGCGATTGAAATCGCTATTTTATGATGTTTGATAGCGAGCTCATGTTTTAAATCTCGAATATAAGCTTCTGCTAATAACTGATGAAGGTATTCATTTCGACTATCTTTCTTGAGTGAATTATTAAAATGATAAATAGCCTTTTTATTTTTTCTTGTTTGTAGGTACAGGTTGCCAAGATTTATTTCAAATTGAACTAAACCACTTAATTCGTAAGCTTTTTTGTAATTTTCTATAGCTTTTTCAATGTAGTTCATTTCATGATATGCCATTCCCATATTTCCAATGGCTTCGGCAAAATCTGGATTAATCTCTAATGTTTTTTTAAAATTCTCGATAGCCTCACTTGATTTCTTAAGTGCAACTAGAATGATTCCTTTATAGTTATAGACAATATAATTTTTTTTATTATTTTTGACGAGCTTATTAATTTTTCTTAAGGCTAATTGATAATCACCTTCAGAAAAAAATCTTTGGACCTCATTGAGTTCTTCATCAATATTTTTCATTTTTAATTATAGTTTCATTGGTTGTGATTAGGTATTCAGAATAATGGTAACAATCCAAACTACCATTTAATAGTTTTTCCTGCATAGTCTAGATATCGTCCAGAATTTTCTTGAGATAATTTTTTAATTTGCTTAATCATTCCAATTACACTTTCAGAGCTATTGATCCATGCATTTGATCCTCCCATATCAGTTCTGACCCAACCTGGGTGAAGTGTTAATGTTGATATTCCCTTGCTTGCAAGATCATGAGTTAGACTTCTCATCATACTATTTAGTGCTGTTTTAGATGTTCGGTAAATATAAGAGCCCCCACTAGTGTTATCATCGATACTACCCATCTTGCTTGTAATAGAAATAATTTTTTTTAAATCACTTTTCATAATTTGGCTTATCAATGCTTCAATTAAAATATATGGAGCAATCGTGTTAATTTTAAAGCTTTCAATCCATGCTTTGGGATCTACGCTGCCAAGAGTGCCTGAGCGATATATACCTGCATTATTTATTAATACATCTATTGTTCTATCTTTAAGTTTATTTGAAAGAACATTAATATCATTTAAATTACCAACATCTAATTCTAGGATTTCAATAGACGGAAATTTTTTTTGTAAATTAAATAATTCATTTGCATTATTTAGATCTCTGCAACAAGCTAATACTTTCCAGCCCAATTGACTATATTGTTCGACGAACTCTAATCCTAGCCCACGATTAGTTCCAGTAATAAGTACAGTATAATTCATATGTTTTACGCCCTCATCAGGTTATTAAATTTTATCTAATAAGACTATACTCAATTTAGAGCAATCTAATCAATAACAGGAAACTTATATGAATAAATGGGCAGTAATCTTTTTCTTATTAATTTTTTCGACTTTAAAGGCGGCTGAGCTAGAAAAATACTGTACTACTAGTCTTGCAGAAGGTAATTTCCATAAAACTGATTGTAGTGTCAGTTCAAAATTTGACAACAAGACATATTGTTTTGGAAATAAAAAGTCTAGAGAGATATTTTTAGAGGATCCAAAATCAATGCTTAATGATGCAATTAGTTTTTATGAAAAAAATAAACAGGTAGTTCGTACGAAACTAACTCAAGAAGAAGCAGATATAGCTTTAAATGATCCTGATTGTGATTTATCAAATCATGATCTGGGCTATTTAAATTTTAATGGAAAAGATTTAACTCATTGTATTATGGTTAATACGAGTTTTTTTGGTGCCGATCTAAGAGATGCAAATCTTTCTGGGTCTAATTTACAACGTGCTTATTTGAATCTTGCAAGACTGGAAAAGACAAATTTCTCTGGCGCTAATTTGAGAGAAGCAATCATATTTCAACCAATCTTTGGCCAAACAAACTTTAAATCTGCAAACCTTTCAGGAGCTAGGGTAATTGGAACGTTAGGTAATGTTGATATGTCTTTCGCAAGTGTTATAGGTGGAAAATTTGGATTGGATGTAGGCAATCAACCTATGGGCCAAATGAAATTTGATTCATCTGCAGGAAAATTTTATAAGGCTAATTTCGAGGGAGCTGACCTTAATATTGCAAGTTTTATCTTTGGTGATTTGAGGGAAGCGAATTTAAGAAATACTAATCTTTATCGCGCTGAATTAATTCAGGCAGATTTACGAGGCGCTGATCTTACTGGTGCTGATTTGACAGATGCTAATGTTGACGGCGCTGATTTTGAGGGCGTAATCGGTTTAAATACAGTGAAAGGTCTCAAAACATTACAAGGTCAATGCAATAATTGTGAGATTTAATTAAGAAGTTTTTTACTTTTTAGATTAAATAACAAAAAAAATGCCCGCTAAGGGCATTTTTCCGAACTTATTTAAATATTAATTAACAGCTGCTTTAAGTGCTGCACCAGCTTTAAAACTTGGAGCATTACGTGCAGGTATCTTTAATTCAGCGCCAGTTTGTGGATTACGGCCTGTTCTAGCTGCTCTTTTAGAAACTTTGAATGTACCAAAGCCAATAAGAGTAACGGTATCACTCTTTTTTAGAGCTTTTGTAATTGCATCAACTGTTGCATCAATCGCTCTACCTGCATCTGCTTTTGTTGATGAAGTTGCATTTGCTACTGCTTCAATAAGTTCGCCTTTGTTCATGTAGTATCTCCCAATAATAAATTTTAGTATCCTGCTTATGTCTTACTATGACATGACTGCAGCCTTAGACCGACTTTGCCAATATTTTTTTATCTTGTCAATAACTATATATTCTTTTTTTTATTCATATGCTAATTAAATCTGCTACGTATTATATTTTGATTAATGTTACAATAATCATATGGATGACATAAAACATGGAGGATTTAGATTAGGCTCTGGCCGTAAATTTGGCAGCGGCTTTTTTGGAGAAGAAACAAAAGTAATTAGAGTGCCTGCGAGTCGGATTGTTGAGATTAAAAAATATATAAAAAGTCGATATCAGACAAGTAATACAGATACGATAATGTTAGCTCACTCTAGCCCTCAGAAAAAGTATTTAAATTTATTCGATCAAAAAGTACCTGCTGGATTTCCTTCTCCAGCAGATGATCATATTGAAAAAGTATTAGATTTAAATGAGTATTTAATTACAAAAAAAGAAACAACTTTTTTTGTAAAAATTAAAGGCGACTCAATGATTGATGCAAGTATTCACGATGGTGATATTGTTATTGTAGATCGATCAAGGGAGGCAAAAATTGGAGATATTATATTGGCTTCTATTGATGGGGAATTTACGATTAAGATATTAGCTAAGCATTTATCACAACCTCGTCTTTTGCCTGCTAACGAAAAATTCCAGCCTATTATTGTTAATAAAAATATGCAATTTGAAATATGGGGAGTAATTACAGGCGCTGTCAGAAAGTTTTAAATTATGATAGCACTAGTAGACGTAAACAATTTTTATGTAAGCTGTGAGCGCTTATTTAATCCAAAATTAATTAATAGGCCCACTGTAGTCCTAAGTAACAATGATGGGTGCATAGTATCTCGGAGTGAAGAAGCTAAGTTTATTGGAATTAAGATGGGAGCACCTCTCTTTAAGATGCAATCATTAATTAATCAGCATAATGTCAAAGTATTATCTTCAAATTATCCTCTGTATGCTGACATAAGTTCTCGGGTAATGAAATTAATATCTGAATTTACAGATTATCAAGAAATATATTCAATTGATGAGTGTTTCATAAGTTTGATTGGATATAAGAATCATCAAGACATAGCAGCGACAATCAAAAAAAAATTATGGGTAAATCTTAGGATGCCTGTTTGTGTTGGTATAGGCCCTACAAAAGTTTTAGCAAAGTTTGGAAATCATTGCGCAAAAAAACAGAGTAACTGGAATGGAATTTGCTCAACTAATCTATTACCTAATAATTATTTTAATGATTTATTGGATCAATTTTCTGTAAACGAAGTATGGGGAGTAGGGAAAAATCTAACTCAGAAGTTAAATGAAATGAATGTATATTCAGTATTGGATTTAAAAAAATCAAATGCAGTACTTATTAAGAGTAGATTAAATATTAATGTCACTCGAATTATTTACGAATTAAACGGAATAATTTGTTTTCCACTCGAGCAAGGTTTGGCCAAGAAGAAACAGATTGTTACATCTAGAAGTTTTGGTAGGACGATATCTAATTATCAGGGCTTAGTTGAGGCAGTCACAACATTTGTTGTTAAGGCCACACTAAAGTTAAGAAATCAGGACTCATTATGTACTAAGGTGTCAGTGTTTATTAGAAGCAGTCCATTTAAGAAAGAAGTATATTTTTATCAAAATATTATAACTATTCCATTTGCTGACCCAACAAGCGATACGGAGTTGATTCTAAAGGAAGGCTTAAAAGGATTAAACGTGATTTATAGACGTGATATTTTATATGTTAAATGTGGAATTATTTTATCTGATTTAATTGATAAAGAAAGTAGCCAAAGAAAACTTTGTTTCGTAAATGAAAAAAAAGATAATAATTTAACTTTTATTATCGATAAAATTAATAATAGATTTGATAGCAATACATTGCGTTTGGCCACACAGCCACTTAGTCCGTCATGGGGTATGAAACAACTTAAAAAGAGTCGCTCATATACAACATCATGGAAGGAATTACTGGTAGCAAATTTAATTAGTTAATGGAGGAAGAGCTGGATCTAATTGAATGAATTTATTGCTAGCTTTTAAATAAACAATCCAGCCTTGAAAATAAAGTGTACTTGCAGTTGGGTCTAATTGAATTCTAAATGGAGGTTTACCATGATGTGTTATTTTATCCCCAGCAGACAAATTATAGTTTTTTAAATTTCCATCGCTGTCGATGGTACATATAGATTGATCTGCTGTCGATACAAGATGAAAGTAAGATGAAGGCTTATCAGGAGTTCTAGTTTCAAAAGATGTAACAGGAGAAGATTGAATAGTACAGATAAAATTTAGGGCTATATTAGCTATTGGTTCACTAGGAATATTATTGTTAGTCAAATTATCAATATTAATAAATTCTTTAGGGGTAGAAGTAATCATTGGAGAAGACTCTAAATCGACAGGCAGATCAATTATTTCATTAACTAATACTTCTTTATTTTCTGACAGTTTATTTGATGAGTCAGAATAATAAAAAAATAAAGAAAAAGATAAAACAACAAAAAAAACTATTGCTAAATTACTAGCATGCTTTGAAATATTTATTGTAGAGATTGGTGGCGCAGGGATATCAGTATCTAAAATTATTGAGGCATTTACTGGACAAGAAATAACTTTATCAACACTGACGTTCAAAATTTTTGCATACCGCTCAATCGAAAGTTTACGGAAGTAAGAGGTTGCGAAACCATAACCAAGATTTTCTTCAATCGATTTAATTTGGTTTATATTAAGTGTTAATTCCTTAGCTATAAATTCACGGTCTTTTTTTAATCTTTTTCTTGCTCTAAGTAAAACTGATCCATCATAGCTATAATCATTATCCTGAGTCTTTTTCATAGTACCCTGAATGCTAAAATTGAAACAATTGTAGGAATTAGTGCTCCTAAGAAAAGCCCGGTAGGGTTGATAGTATTTTCTGAAAAATGTTTACGGAGTATGGCAATACCTGCAGGGTTAGGTGCGTTAGCAATTACTGTTAATCCCCCTCCCGTGACAGCTCCAGCAACAAGTGCAATCTTGAATTCATCTGATAAACCTTCGACCAATGAGCCTAAATAGGTTAGCGCAGCATTATCAGTAAATGCAGTTAGAATAGTTGCTCCAAAGTAAACTGTATTAGAATCCATAGACATCAGAGTAGGCTCTAGCCACCACTGCTGAACACCTCCAAGTACAACTAGTCCAGCTAAAAAGAAAGCAACTAAAAGGGACTCATTAAGAATTAAGTCATTTTGATATCTTTTATATGCGGTGGTATATCCTAAAAAGAATAAAAACAGCGCCATAAAAATAGCTGGATGATGAGCAAAAGTTACAACATTTACGAGAAAGAATAAGTGCATTAATATCACAGAAAAAGGAATTGGACGCTGATCTTTGTCTTCTTTAATGTTAATTTTTTTAAAGCTATCCTTAAATATTGTTACTATTAATATGGCATTAATAAATACTGCAATTGCACTACGCCAGCCAAAATTTGTAATCATGAACCATATATCCCAATCCCATGTTGCACTTACCATAAGAACTGGCGGTGCTGCATATGGAGTAAGGGTCCCCCCAATCGAAATATTAACAAAAAGCACTCCTAGCGTCGCATATTTGAATTTATCACTCATCTCCTTACCGAAAAAATTCTGACCTAGAAGCATTGCAGCTAGTGTCATAGCCGCAGGTTCAGTAATGAACGATCCTAATAATGGCACAAACGTTAGTAATAGAAAATAAATCGCTATCTCAGTTTTAATAGGCATCCAGCGAGCAAATAAGAGAACAGTATCTCTTGATAATTGGAGAATAGGTTTAGTTGCAGCAATAACCATAATGACAAAAACAAACATGGGTTCAGTAAAATTTCTAGAATCCACATAGTTAACGGCTGTGTCCTTACCTTCTATTACAAACATGAATACGATTAGAACCATAGCCCAGAAGCCAAAAACGATTTCTACCTCGCCTAATAAATGAAGAATACCTGAGTGTTTCGGGTTGATTCGAGCAAGATGTTCAAATTTCTTAGTAGAAAAGGTGTGAATTATTGCAACTAAAAATAGGATTGCACCTATGATATTAATAAGTGAGGCATCTAACATGTATGATAATCTTTTCGGATAGTAAATAAAGATTAGTATTCTATCATTCTGGGTGAAGACTCTAAATATTTTTTTATAACCAGATGATATTTTAATCAAATTTAATTTAAAGAATTTTTAATGAAACCAATCTCTGAAAAAGATACCCAAAGATTAATGAGCTTTTATCAGCAAGGCAATTATAAGTCTGCTGTTGAGGAGTCAAAAAAGTTAATTATTAACTATCCTAAAGAATTAATTCTTCACAATATACTTGGGGTGTGTTTAGAGAGGCAAGGCCTGTTTCAGCCAGCAGCTGAAGCCTATAAGGAAGCTTTAAAAATCAATCCAGCTGTTCCAGAACTTCAATTTAACTTGGGAGCAATGCTTTACGCTTTGAATCGTTGGGACGATGCAATTATTCACTATAAAAAAGCAATAGATATCAACCCAAATTTTACTGAAGCTTTTTTTAATATGGGGATAACTTATCAAAGTCAGGCTCTCTTTGAAAAAGCTATTGAATCTTATGAAAATGCAGTTAAGCTTCAGCCTGGATTTTATGAGGCTATTGGTAATATTGGTACTATTAAACAATTACAAGGCGATCTAGATAATGCAATTAAATATTTTGAAAAAGCCTTAAATATTAATGAAGATGGTAGGGGCCATTATAATTTGGCTGGAGCATTACGTAACCACGGAAGTTTATCAATTGCTATTGTTCACTATAAGAAGGCTATTGAACTTAACACTAATGAACCAGAATTTTATTCTGATTTAGGTGATGCACTCTGGCACGATGGTCAGATCAAGGAAGCTAATAAATTTTTAAGATTAGCAGTTAAAGTTAACCCTAGTCATTTGAGAGCTAATTATCAATTAGCAATTTTTCTTTATGACAATAAAATGTTTGAAGAAGCAATAAACTATTTTGAGGCCTCTCGATTTCAAGACTGGGAAGAACGGACTTTATATTGCTTATATAAACTTGAAAATTTTAATCAGTTTGAGGCGCGACTAAAAAAAGCAGTGACTCATAAAAATTCATCGCCATTTTTGGCCACACTATCTACCCATTACTCACAGAATATGAAGATTGAGGATACCTACAACTTTTGCCCGAATCCTCTAGACTTTATTTGTCATGAGAAAGTGCCAGAGTTGACGGATAAAAATAGCAAGCTACTTTACAATCTTATTAATGATATTAATACATGTAAGATTGGAGAGCGCAAACAAAAGAGGCTGTCATATGGAGTACAGTCTGCTGGTAATTTATTTAAACGCCCTGAAAAGTCATTTAAGTCACTGGAAATAGCATTATCAAAATTAATCAAGAGTTACTTCCTCAAATTTAAAGGGGTGCCTTGCGAATTTATTAACTCATTCCCAAAGGAAGTTGAATTTAGTAGTTCTTGGTTTGTAAAAATGCAAGCGGGAGGACATTTAAGTTCTCATATTCATGAAGATGGATGGATAAGCGGAGCCGTTTACCTTTCAATCCCACAAAATATAAACCAACAAAACGAGGGGGGAATTGAACTAAGCACTGATGGAGATGAGTATCCGCGAATGCATGATGATTTTCCAAGGAAGATATTATTACCAGAGGTCGGAGATGTAATTTTTTTTCCTTCTTCAGTTTTTCATCGAACCATCCCCTTTGATTCTGATGAAGAAAGAATATGTATTGCTTTTGATTTAAAACCAGGGCCTATGTAACCTGTAATTTTTTTGCCATATTATTTAAGAAGCTCATAGCTATTTCATTGTCGTCCGCTAATAGCCTTTTCATTTTCTTTTCAGGAATTACAATAATTTTTGCCCAGTCGGAAGATACAAAAGCTGAAGCTACCCTAGGTACTTTATTGAGTAAGGAGAGCTCTCCAAAATATTGTCCTGGGCTAATCCTTGAAACAATTTCTCCATTCTTTACTATCCCTACCTCTCCTTCGATTATAAAAAATAATCGCTGGTCATGATCTCCGGCCTCAAAAATAATTGCGTCTTTTTTGTATTTATTACCAAATAAGTCCATAAGGTCATTAATGATAGGGTGTTGGTAAATTTTTCTGAGAGTGAATAGTTGTTTGATTAGAAGAATTTCTTGTTTATGAACTGCAGCGATTACCTCTGCGCCAATAAGTAAGGCCCCAGTATTTAAGTAAAGCCAGATAAAAGAGACAAAAATATTGCGCATTCCACCAAAAAACAATCCGTAGGAGGCACTCATTGATACAAAAAATTCAAAGGCGTTACTTAAGAGTAACCAGCAGATACTGGTTAAGGTTGCACCAATCAGTAAATATTTTTTTTTAATTTTTATTGAGAAGTAAAACCTAAAAAATAATGTAACAACTGCTATAAGAAGGGCAAATGATAGTAGCGCAGTTAAAACCCCCTTCTCTATAAAAGGGGCGTATTGATTAAATATGAAAGAAGCCTGACGTAAATACAAGTTAATAAAAACATATATAAAAAATAGAAGCATGATGCCAATTACGGCAAAAATATCACTTAATTTATTTTTAAAAAAAGATGGTCGCGGAGGAAGCCCCATTATATTTAAAAATCCTGAGCGAATAGATGATGTTAGAGGGGTAGCCGCAAGAAATAGAACCATAATCCAAATAATTCCCCATGATGCATTATGAGAAGAGGCCTTATTTACCTCATCCATAATTCTTTGACTCATTTCTGGAAGCAATAGAGAGGTAATATTACTCAATTCTTCTAGTGCAAATGCAGAACTTGATAGCCATTGGCTTAAAAAAAAGAACACTAATAGGACAAATGGTATAAATGCAAACAGAGTAAAGAATGCAATCGAAGCATTTAGAGACATAAAGTTATGTCTTCTGCATCCCATGAGAATTTCTCTTAAAATAAAATAAAGCCTACCTTGATGTAGGTCAGGAAGGATAAAACGTTTTAGCATAATCTAAAATTAGACTCTCATTTAATTAATATTTTTATAGTGATTTAAACTTTTCTGTAGCTTCTATTAATGCAGATAAGGTCCCTGATTCTGAGGCAGAATGGCCTGCATTGGAAATCATGAAAAAATCGCTATTAGGTAGCTGCTTCATTAATTCATAAGCAGTCTTTGGAGGACATACCATGTCATAACGACCCTGTACTATAGTAATAGGCTTATCTTTTAATACACTAACTTTTTTTAAAATGTCTTCACCATCAATAAAACATTGATTTTGAATATAATGAAGCTGAACTTTTGCCCTAGCTAGTTCAAAGTCAAAATTTATAGACTCTGATGACTCAGAATTTTCAGGAGGCATCAATTTAAGAATGCTACCTTCAAATTGGTTCCATGCGACTGCTGCTTTTTTGGCAGCTGCTTGATCATCACCAAAAACAATTTTGCTGTATTGGGAAACCAAGTTTTTTTTATTGATAGTTGAATGATGAGAGAGCAGATTATCATGAAGGTCAGGAAAGAATTGGTCTACTTCATTCAAAAACCATTCAAGTTCATGAGGTCGACTTAAAAAAATACCTCGAAGAATTAAGCCTTTAACTACCTTTGAAAATTTAATAGCGTAAGCTAATGCTAGTGTACTGCCCCATGATCCCCCAAATAGAAACCAATTCTCAATTTCCAGATATTGTCGAATTAATTCAATATCATTAATCAAGTCGGAAGTAGTATTATTTCGTATCTCTCCTAAAGGCTTACTTTTGCCACATCCTCTTTGATCAAACAAAATAATTCGATAGTAGCTTGGATCAAAAAACCTTCTTTGCTTATTTCCACATCCACCACCTGGACCTCCATGCATAAATATAATAGGGACACCTTCTGGATTTCCTGATTCCTCAACATATACTTCATGCATATTTTTTTTGGGTAAGTAAAAGTTATTAAAAGGCTCAATCTCTGGAAACAATTCAAGAGTATTTTGTTGTGAATTCGAAGGCATTTGAAAATCCTAAAGGTTTAAATGTTTAAGTAATATTGTAAAGCATTATCCCGTACCTTAGTGAGGACTCAAAAAGGTGATTTTTTGATAAGTAAAATAAATCATAAATTGTAACTAAATTGTAACAAAACTGTTGCAATTCAATTTTGAAAGGGATAAAGTACTTTTTAAGTACAGCAATACCGTACTAAAGGTAAGCCAATTTACATAGGCTTTAATTTATTAAAGGCACTAGTTTAAAGGTTTACTTCTTTTTTAAACCCTTAGTTAAAACTATGGAGATTTATAATGCAATTAAATAAAATCAAACTAGCTCTTGGCTTTGTTGCTGGATTAACCGTGGCTATGCCTATGGTTGCTTCTGCTGCAGCAGATCAAGAAAAAGCTATGAAAAGTGCAAATAACTGGGCTCACCCTCGTGGTCAGCACGACAATCAAGCATTTTCAAAGCTTACTCAAATAAACAAAGGTAACGTAAAAAACCTTAAAGCAGCATGGTCATTCAACACTGGTGTAAACCGTGGCCACGAAGGTTCACCTTTAGTTATTGGTAACATGATGTACGTTCATACTGCGTTTCCAAATAACGTATATGCTTTAGATCTTAATAATGATCAAAAAGTTGTATGGTCTTACTTCCCTAAACAGGATCCTAGCGTTCAAGCAGTTCTTTGCTGTGATAACGTAAATCGTGGTCTTGGTTTTGGTGACGGTAAAATCTTACTACAACAAAATGACGGTATGTTAGTAGCATTAGATGCTAAAACTGGTGCTAAAGTTTGGAATGCTAAAAATACAGATCCAAAAATTGGTGCTACAAATACTAACGCTCCTCACGTAATTAAAGACAAAGTTCTTACTGGTTGTTCTGGTGCAGAATTTGGTGTTCGTTGCTTTATTGCAGCTTACAACCTTAATGATGGTTCTTTAGCGTGGAAAGCAATGTCAACAGGTTCAGATGCTGATGTATTAATTGGCGCTGACTTTAACAAAGAAAACCCACTTTACTCAGCACTATCAGTTTACGAAGATGTAAACGGTGGTAATAAGCAAGGCGGTTCTTTCAAAAAGATTCCTAATGACCAACTACAAGGCGGTACTGCAGATCTAGGTCTTAAAACATGGTTGAAACCTCAAGCTGTTAAAGATGGTTGGCAACATGGTGGTGGTTCTACTTGGGGCTGGTGGCCGTATGATGCAAAAACAAACTTAGTGTACTACGGTACAGGTAATCCATCTGTTTGGAATCCGGACGTACGTCCTGGTGAC
>MDSY01020669.1_pt1 | contig 15002 bp, 11 predicted proteins | sample 811131 | NCBI WGS metagenome assembly MDSY01 (sample SAMN05326643, study PRJNA326480) | marine metagenome | isolation source: seawater | place: Atlantic Ocean: South West | collected 2010 | reverse complement strand
GAAGGGATTCGAACCCCTGGTACCTTGCAGTACGCTAGTTTTCAAGACTAGTGCATTCGACCACTCTGCCACTTCTCCAATCGGGTGCAAATATAACTTCCTTTTTATTTTGAGCCAATTTTATTTGAATAATTTATATATACCTTTATAAAATGTTAATGATTAATGAATTCATGTGGGAATATCCATTGCTTATTATAGCAGGTTTTGTTGCAGGTTTTATGAACACTATGGCTGGTGGAGGTTCTTTATTGACATTACCTCTTTTGATTTTTTTAGGTCTTCCTGCTGCTGTTGCAAATGGAACGAATAGAGTAGCTATTTTCATGTCAACTCTTTCTGCTACAGCTGGTTTTAAAAGTAAAGGAGTGTCTAATTTTCCATTTAATATTTACCTTGGTTTTTCAGGTTTGATTGGTGCATTAATAGGTGCTAGAATTGCAATTGATATAAAGGGAGAATTGTTTAACAAGATACTAGCAGTTATTATGATTTTAGTAGTTGTTTTAATTGTTTTCAAACCTAAAATAAATTATTCTGATTTATTAGAAAGATTAACAGGGAAACATCTTTTTTTTTCAATGATAGCTTTCTTTTTTATTGGGATTTATGGAGGCTTTATTAATGCAGGTATAGGTTTTGTGATTATGTTGTTTTTACACTATTATAACAGACTAAATTTGGTGAAAGTTAATGCTACTAAAGTTGTAATAGTTTTAATATATACAACTGGTGCTTTAGTTACATTTGCCTTAGCTGATAAAGTTAATTGGACTTACGGATTATTTTTAGCAACAGGAAATTTTATAGGAGGTTGGACTTCCAGTAGGTGGTCAGTAAAAAAAGGTGAAAAAACTATAAAATTTTTTTTGATCGTTATGGTAATAATAATGTCTTTTAAACTGTGGTTTTTTTAGTACTTAATGTATTTTACTATTTCTAAACCATAGCCTATCATTCCAACTCTTTTAATCTGAGTGCTATTAGTTAAGAGTTCTATCTTACTTATATTTAGATTATGTAATATTTGAGCACCAATTCCAAAATCTTTTTCATCCATAATTGGAGGAGGAATTTTTAACTTCCCTTTTCCTTGAATTGACTTAAGTTCTCTTAACCTATGCAGAACATTATCTGAATTTTGAGTTTGATTTATAAATACTACAACACCTTTTTTATTAGAATTTATTTTATCAAATATCTTGTCAATTTTAACATCATTAAAACTAGTTAGTGAGTTGATTAAATCATTGTTTGTGATGGATGAATTTATTCTTACCATAACAGGCTCATCTTTATCCCATTTTCCTTTACATAATGCTAAATGTATTTGATCATTATTAGTTTGTTGAAATGCAAATAGATTGAATTCACCAAAGCGAGTATTAAATACAAAACTTTCTTTTTTAGAAATTAAACTATCGTGTTTCATTCTAAATGCCACTAAATCTTCAATGGAAACTATTTTTAATGCCAGCTCTTTTGCTATTGTAATTAAATCAGGCAAACGAGCCATTGATCCATCTTCGGTCATTATTTCACAAATAACACCTGCAGGTGAGTACCCTGCAAGTCTAGCAAAATCAATTGCAGCCTCTGTGTGGCCTGTTCTTCTCAGTACTCCACCATCTTTAGCTATTAGTGGAAATACGTGCCCTGGACGTGCTAAATCATCAGATTTGGTATTATTATTTACTATAGCTTTAATTGTCTTTGATCTATCTGAAGCTGAGATGCCTGACGTTACACCATTTCCTTTTAAATCAACTGAAACTGTAAAAGCTGTATCCATTGGATCGGTATTATTAACAACCATTGGATTTAGATTTAACTCTTTTGATCGTGAATTAGTTAAAGGCATACAAATTAGACCTCGACCATATTTAGCCATGAAATTAATTATTTGTGGTGAAGCTAGTTCTGCTGCACATATAAAGTCTCCTTCATTCTCCCTATTTTCATCATCAACAACAATAATTACTTTTCCGTTTTTAATATCATCTATTGCTTCACTAATTGAATTGAGTTTTCCGTTAATTTCAGCCATCTAATATTTTTTTAGCGAAGATACGTTGCTTTATAGTTTTTTTCTCAAAAATATTTTATAATAAGTAAGCTTAAAGGGATTCAAAATATTGTCTAAGTTAAAAATAGCTTTATCAGAGGAAGCTCTAGAAATTAGATATATTCCCAAAGGGAACATTATTAAGTTTGGCAACCAGCTCCCAAGCAGAGAATCAATGCTTCCATCCTCAGCTGCATTTCGACTAAAAGTACCAGCAAAATGATAGGTCAAAAATAAAATTAAAGAAATTACCATTGGTAGTCCAAAACCTCCTTTTCTAATTAAGGCACCTAATGGTGCTCCAACAAAAAATAAGATAATTGAAGATAATGGAAAAGCATATTTATCAAAAAGATTCGATTTATGAAGGTTTATTATTTTTTCTTTAATAAAAAAAGTATTTTTTTGATTTTTCAAAACTTGTACTTGACCAGTTATGTTATTAAGTGCTGAATTTACAATCGAAATTTGAATATTTTTTGGGTAATCATTTAAATGTGTTTTATAATTTGGATATAAGTCTCTATTTTTAAATTCTTTATCCATTCTTACAGTTCTTTGGAAATTTGATATTCCTGTTCTTGCATAAAAGCTTTTTCCAAAATTTTTGTATCTAAAATCTAATTTTTCAGATAATGAATCAATACTTAATGTTAATTGAGAAATATTTTGCATTCTATAAGTATTGCTATATTTTTCTTCATCAAAATCAACTTGATTAAATTCTCTTAGGTCAATATTCATTACATATCTTTCAAATGAAACATATGTATGAGGTTTGATTTGTTTATCAGAAGGTTTTTGGTTTTCTATTTCCTCATATCTTTTTCCATTTGTCAAAACTAATTGTAAAATTTCATCTGAATCGGTATTCATTAATTCACCTTCTTCTGCTTTAATAACTATCAAATTTTTGGAATTAAAATCGTTTTTATGGATGATTACATCTTTTAAAAGATTGTTGTCTAAACCATATTTTTTTGCAACTTTAATATTCATTGTATTGATATCATTGAACACACCTTCAGTTATTGCTAAAGCGGGTTTAAGTTTTGCTAAATTTTTTCTAAGATTGTAAGATTTGAATTCTGCGTGGGGAATTAATGAATTTGCAACAAAAAACATCCCAACACAGAGCAATAAGTTAAAAACTATTAAACTTCTCATAGATTTAAATAAAGACATCCCAGATGATTTGATAGCGGCTAATTCATAGTTTTCTGAAAAGTTTCCAAACGTCATTATGGACGCTAACAATACAGTTAATGGAATCACAAGGGGTAAAAGTTTAGGTGAATAAAAAATTAAAAACTTAAAAATAATTTCAAAATCAATTTCCTTTCCTGCTAAATCATCAATAAACATCCAAATAAGATGAAATATGAAAATGAACATTAGTATGAAAAAAAAGGTGAAAAATATTTTTAAATACGATTTTAAGATATATCTATCGATTATTTTCATTTTAAATCTTTTCTATGTAATATCCATCATATTTTACCTTGTCAAAAGTAAAAATATCTTTTTCTAAATCAATATTATATAAAATTTTGTTAACCTTTAAGATAGTTTTTGAATTATTTTTTCCAATTTCAATTACTTTAAAAATATTATAATTAGAATTTATACCTAGATACAAATGACTCACTTCAGAAGAAGAGTCAATTGGAGTTAGCTTAATGTATTGAATTTTAAAATTATTTTCATTTTTAGATTCACCCAATTCAAAAGTATAACCTTGTCTATAAAAATTTAATATTTTTGATGGACTTATTGTTTGAGGGGCTTCTTCAGAAATTTCAGAAATCATAACCTCTTCATTTTCTGGAACAATAGTATATATAAAACTGGAATCACAAATTTGTTTTATCCCCATAAAATCAAGAAAATAATTGTCTTTACTAATTATTACACTTCCTTTGGTTTGTTGTTTGATATTATTATCTATTTGATAGGTAAAGTTTATGGAATAATTTTTTGCATTGTCAATATTAAAAGAAACTTTTTTTAATAATTCCTCAGCTTTTAAATCTATTTGAGAATAAATATTGGAGATAGATAATAAAATTATAAAAAAATATTTTTTCATTAATTATTCTTTTCATTTTCCAATATTGCATTTAATGATGCCATGTCAGAAACCAAAACATCTCTAGCTTTACCGCCAGCAAACGATCCAACAATTCCGGCAGCTTCTAATTGATCAATTATTCTTCCAGCTCTATTGTATCCTAATTTCATTTTTCTTTGTAGAAGTGAAGCAGAGCCTTGTTGAGCAATAACAATTACTTCAGCTGCTTCCTTAAATAAGACATCTCTATCTTCAATATTATTATCTACAGATGAACCCCCTTCGTCATCTGGAACTTCAGGAAGTTCATATGCCCTTGCATATGCTTTTTGAGAACCGATAAATTCAGTAATCTTTTGAATTTCAGGGGTGTCAACAAATGCACATTGAATTCTTATCAGTTCATTTCCTTGTGTATATAACATGTCTCCTCTTCCTATAAGTTGATCAGCTCCCCCACTATCAAGAATAGTTCTTGAATCAATCTTAGAGGTTACTCTAAAAGCTATTCTTGCAGGAAAATTTGCTTTTATTATTCCGGTAATTACGTTAACTGATGGTCTTTGTGTTGCTATAATTAAATGAATTCCTACAGCTCTGGCTAATTGTGCTAACCTTGCTATGGGAGTTTCTACTTCCTTTCCAGCTGTCATTATTAAATCAGCAAATTCATCTATAATTAGAACAATGTATGGCAAAAAAACATTTCCAGATTCAGGATTAAGTTTTCTTAGTTTAAATTTTACGTTGTATTCTTTAATGTTCCGACACAAGGCATTTTTAAGCATTTCATACCTATTATCCATTTCAATACACAAAGAGTTTAAAGTTTTTATAACAGCTTTGTTATCCGTTATTATAGCTTCTTCAGTGTCTGGTAGCTTAGCTAAGTAATGTCTTTCAATTTTATTAAAAAGCGTTAATTCAACTTTTTTAGGGTCAACTAAAACAAATTTTACTTCAGATGGATGTTTTTTGTAAATAAGAGATGTTAATACAGCATTTAGACCCACAGACTTACCTTGTCCGGTGGCACCTGCCATAAGTAAATGAGGCATTTTTGCTAAATCAACTATGTATGTTTCATTACTAATTGTTTTTCCTAAAGCTAGAGGAAGCTCCATTTCAGCATCTTGATAATTCTTTGAAGAGATTACGGATTTCATTGAAACTATTGTAGAGTTCTTATTAGGAACTTCAATACCAATAGTGCCTTTACCTGGAATGGGAGCAATTATTCTAATACCAAGGGCAGATAATGACAATGCTATATCGTCTTCTAAGTTTTTTATTTTAGAAATTCTAATACCAGCTTCAGGAACAATTTCATATAGAGTAACAGTAGGTCCAATAGTTGCTTTAATTTGAGAAATACCAATTTTATAATTACCTAAAGTATCAATTATTTTTTCTTTATTTTCTTCAAGTTCTTCTTCATTAATTGTAATGACTCCTCCACTGTCATATTCTTTTAATAATTCAACAGATGGAGGTTGAAAGTTTTTAAGTTCAAGTGTATGGTCATATTCACCATATTTTTTAACCAAATTTTTGGCAATTAAATCTTCATCAAGTATTTCTTCTTCTTTATTTTCTTCAATTTCAATTTTAATTTTTTCAGTTTTATCATCTAGTGAATTTTTATCTTTATTAATTGAGGAAAAGTTTTCAATTGTTGGTTTTAAATCTTTATTAATTTTAATACTAGGTGTACTTTTTTCAATATTAGATTTAGTTTCATTGCCTATCTTTAAATCAAGGCTTGAATTCACCTCTTTTTGTGAATTCTCACTGTTTATTTCTATAGAAGAAGTTTGATTTTTAATCCAATCGTATATTTTTTCTGGAGTTAGCTTTAATCTCAACACTATAAAAGAAATTAAACCAAATATTAAAATTAATAAAACACCAATATCACCAGTGTAAATCGAAATAAAATCAGTTATTTCAAAACCAATCGCCCCAGCTAAAATTTGATTTGTAAAAAAGTATCCAAAAAACAAGGAAAACCAAACAGTAATTAAAAGCCCCCACGTCCATTTATTAAGAAGTTTAGTAGAGTCCGCTCCAACAAAATAAGATAAACCAGTTATCATTAATAAAATTGAAATTATAAAGGAAGCAACACCAAACATTTTATATATTAAAAAATGACTAATCAGTGAACCAAACTTTTTAGCGACATTTAATGATTCTGAATCTTTATCAAAAAAACTTTCAATTTCAGATTGGTCAGCTCTCCAAGTATTAAAATAAGAAAGAAGAGAAGAAAATATTATAATTGAAAAGAGAATTAAAAAAACTCCAAGCATAATCTGTTGACCTCGACTTAGTGTGAAAAGCTTAGATTTTTTTTCTTTGTTGTCAGTTTTAGTCATAAGAAGTAGATTACAAAAGTAAATATTTAAAATTAAAAGTTTAAATAGTTTTATTTGTCAGCATTTTTATTTTTACATTAAATGCAGCAACTAGGAGTGTCATAAAGGGACTTAGCCAATTAAAAATAGCATATATAAAGTAATCAGCTACACTTACTCCAAGAATACTAGATTGGTATGCTCCACAAGTATTCCAAGGAATTAAAACTGATGTTACAGTTCCTGAATCTTCAAGAGTTCTACTTAGATTTTCAGGAGACAAACCTTTGTCTTTAAATGCTTTAGAAAACATTTTACCCGGAATTACAATAGATAAATACTGGTCTGATGCGGTTAAGTTTATTGCCAAACAACTCCCAACTGTACTTGCAAAAATAGAGAAAGTTGATTTACCTAATTTTAATAATGATGAACTTATTTTTTTTAAAGCCCCTATGGATTCCATTATACCGCCAAAAACCATTGCACATATTACTAGCCAAATAGTATTAAGCATTCCTTTCATCCCTCCACTATTAAATAAATCATTTAATACCGGGTCGCCAGAATCAATTGAAGTTTCAATAGTCATTGAATTCAATACAGTTTGATAAGCTCCATTAAAAGTTAATTCAGAATCTCCTGAAATTCCGTTAATTATTGAAGGTTGAAAAACTACAGCAAAAATTCCACCCAGAATAGTTCCTGTAAAAAGGGCTATTAAAGGAGGAGTTTTTTTAAATATCATAAATATTACTATTAAAGGAACAACAAATAATAATGGAGATATATTAAATGTATTAGAAATTGTATTTAATAGAGTCTGATGGTCAGTAGGACCAGACGAAACAATAAATAAATTTATAATTGATAAAACAATTAAAGTTATAATTACAGTTGGAATTGTAGTAATAGTTAGGTATTTAATATGAGTAAAAAGATCTGAGCCAGAAACAGCAGGAGCTAAATTAGTTGTATCACTTAAAGGAGATAGTTTATCTCCAAAATATGCTCCAGAAATAACTGCTCCAGCAACCATCCCCTCTGGAATGTCTATTGCTTTTCCTATTCCAATTAAAGCAATACCTACTGTTGCAGAAGTAGTCCAACTGCTTCCAGTTGAAACAGAGATTATAGCACATATTACCAAACATGATGGTAAAAAAACAGAGGGATGAAGAATCTGTAATCCATAATATATCATAGATGGAATTATTCCACTTAATAACCAAGTTCCAGCTAAAGCTCCAACAAATAATAGAATTAAAATTGCCCCAGTAATTGATTTCAAATTTTTAGAAACAGCATCAATCATGGATGTAAATAGAATTCCCTTATTAAGACCTAAAACACAAGCAATTGCTGCTCCTAATAATAAGATAAATTGATTTGATCCACTCATAGCGTCGTCTCCATAAATAGAAACATTATATGCTAATAGAATGATTAAAATAAAAACAGGAGAAAGAGATTCTGTAAGTGAAAGTGATTTTTTTTTATTTTCCAATGTAGTTGATATTTGTTACTAAGTTAATATATAATTTACTTCCAAAATATTAAACTTTATTACTGTTATAATGATTAAATAAATTAAAACATTTGTATTTTTGAAAAAAAAATGATGGATAAATTTGATGTAGTTGTAATTGGCTCTGGACCCGGAGGCTATGTTTGTGCTATTAGATGCTCACAATTAGGTTTGAAAACAGCTTTAATTGAAAAATACGATTCACTTGGAGGAACTTGTTTGAATGTAGGCTGTATTCCCTCAAAATCTCTTTTAGATTCTTCTCATCATTATGATGATGCTATTAAACATTTTGATTCTCATGGAATCACTATTGAAGGAAGTATTAAAGTTAACTTGGAAAAGATGATTTCTAGGAAGCAAAATGTTGTCGATCAAACCACTAAGGGCATTGAATTTTTAATGTCAAAAAATAAAATAAAGGTATATAATGGGTTAGGTTCATTTTTAGATTCACATTCTGTAAAAATTGACAATTCATCTAATATTACCAAAATATCATTTAAAAATGCAGTTATAGCAACAGGTTCAAAACCTACTTCATTACCATTTGCAAAAATTGATAAAAAAAGAATTATTACATCTACTGAGGCATTGAAGCTAAAAGAAATTCCTAAGAAACTTATAGTTATAGGAGGAGGAGTTATTGGTTTGGAATTAGGTCAAGTTTACAATAGGTTAGGAGCGGAGGTTTCTGTTATTGAATACTCAAATACAATTACACCATTTATGGATTCTGCTGTCTCAAAGGAATTAATAAGAATTTTTAAAAAACAAAAAATTAAATTCTATTTGTCTCATAAAGTATTTGATGTAAGTATCCATAATGATAATGTAAATGTTGATGCTGAAGATTCAAATGGAAATAAAATCTCATTTAATGGTGACTATTGTTTAGTTTCTGTTGGAAGAAAACCATACACAGAAGGATTAAATCTTAAAGCTCTTAACATAGTTACTAACGCTAAAGGGCAAATCGATGTAAATAATCATTTACAAACAAAAATTGAAAATATTTATGCAATTGGTGATGTAGTTAGAGGACCAATGTTGGCTCACAAAGCAGAAGAAGAAGGAGTTATGGCTGCTGAAATAATAGCCAAACAAAAACCACATATTGATTATAATTTAATTCCAAATGTTATCTACACGTGGCCTGAAGTTGCTTCAGTTGGTAAAACAGAGGAACAGTTAATTAATGATGGAATTAAATTTAAAAAAGGTCAATTTCCAATGCGTGCATTAGGAAGAGCAAGAGCTAGTATGGATATTGATGGTTTTGTTAAAATTTTAGCAGATAAAAAAACAGATGAAATATTAGGTGTGCATATTATTGGTGCAAGAGCAGCTGATTTAATCGCTGAGGCAGTTACAGCTATGGAATTCAGAGCTTCTGCAGAAGATATTTCAAGAATGAGTCATTCACATCCAACTTATGCTGAAGCTATAAAGGAGGCTGCCTTAGCTGCAACCGAAAATAGAGCATTACACATATAATTTTTACAATGGAATATAAACCATTAATAAGTTAAATTTGTTATTAATTATTTTTTATTGAAAAGAGTAATAACTACTTTCAAGTCTGATGATATTTCGTTATTTAAAAAAAAACTTTTTAGATGGTCAGAAAGTTCTGAAACATCTATTTGTTTGGATTCAAATAATTATCCAGGAAGATTAGGAGATTTAGATATGATATTAGCCATAGACTCTTATTCCAAACTTCCTTTTACAAATAACAATTCTCTTGAAAAACTAGATGATTATTTAAGTAAAACTAAGGATTGGGTATTTGGATATTTTTCTTATGATTTGAAAAATGAATTAGAAGATTTAGAAAGCAATAATAATTCGGTATTTATTTTACCAAATTTATTTTTTTTTCAACCCAAAAAAATATGGTTTATTAAATCTGGAAATATTGAAGCTCATTATTTAAATGAATCTGAAATAAAACATGACTGGGATGAAATAAATTCTCAAAAAATTGATAATAATTTTAACAAAACTGACATCAAGCTTTTTCCAAGATTATCAAAATTACAATATGAAGAAAAAATTAAAAAATTATTATTTCATATAAATAGAGGTGATATATATGAAGCGAATTTTTGCATGGAATGGTTTTCAAATCATTCAATCATATACCCTCAAAAAGTTTATGAAAAATTAAATCATATTTCTAAAAACCCAATGAGTGCTTTTTTTAAGCATAATAATATTTATTTATTATCCTCATCTCCAGAAAGGTACATTAAAAGAATTGATAATAGGATAATTACGCAACCAATTAAAGGTACCTCTAGAAGAGATTCTGATAAAGTAAAAGATTTGTATTTAAAAAACCAATTAAATCTTGATCCAAAAGAAAGATCTGAAAATATTATGATTGTAGATTTAGTTAGAAATGACCTTTCCAGATTCTCTTTGCCAGGCAGTGTTAAAGTAACTGAACTTTGTAAGGTTTATCCTTTTGAAAAAGTTCATCAAATGATTTCTTCAGTCGAGTCACTTATTGATTCTAAATTAAAAATGACTGACATAATTAGATCTACTTTTCCTATGGGTAGTATGACAGGAGCACCAAAAATTCAAGCATTAAAGATTATTGACAATTTAGAGGTTTCTAAAAGGGGTTTATATAGTGGTTCTATTGGATACATTGATCCAAATGGGAATTTTGATTTTAATGTGGTAATTAGATCTTTAATTTATGATTTAAAAAATAAATACCTTTCATTTCATGTAGGTAGCGCTATTACATCTAATTCTTCTCCAAATAAGGAATATGAAGAATGTTTATTGAAAGCAGAGCCAATGTTGTCCATTCTCTAACAACATTTTTTTTTAAATTATTAAAAACCTAATATTGTCTAAATGTTTAATGATTTTTCTAAACATATAAATAATGATTTTGATTTCTTAAAAAAATCTAAACTTCTTGTTTGCGTTAGTGGAGGAGTAGACAGTATGGTTTTAATTGATTTGTTATATAAAACAAAACATGATGTTTCTGTAGCTCACTGTAATTTTAAACTTAGAAAAGAAGAAAGTGATTTAGATGAAGAGTTTGTAAAAAAATATTGTTTTGAAAATTCCATTCCCTTTTTTTCAAAAAACTTTGATACAAATATTCCAAAACATTCGTTGCAAATGGCAGCTAGAGCGTTAAGATATGATTGGTTTAATTATCTTTTAAAAAAGAAAAAACTAAATTATATATTGACAGCTCATCATTTAGATGATTCTTTAGAAACATTTATTCTTAATCTTTCTAGAGCTACTGGAATAAAAGGTTTAATGGGTATTAAATCAAATAATGATATGATAGCTAGACCACTACTTGTTTTTTCAAAAGATAGGATATTAGAATATGCAAAAAAAAATGACCTTAAATGGAGAGAAGATTCATCAAATATTAAAAATGACTATCAAAGAAATCAAATTAGAAATCAAATTATTCCTCAATTAAAAGAATTGAATCCAGATTTTTTAAACCAAGCAAGTAAAACTATGAATTTTTTAAAAGATTCAAATTATATTATTAAAAAATACTTAAATCTTATTAAAAAAGAAAATTTCTTGGTTAATGGAGAAGAAATTATAATTTCAAAAAATTTTATAAATAATAATCAAAAAGTCGTATTTGAATTGTTTAAGGATTATGATTTTAATAATCCAAAAGAAATTTTAAAACTTTGTAATTCTATCACAGGAAAAATGATCAAATCGAGTTTATATACATTGTTAAGTGATCGTTCTAATTTAATATTAAGAAAAAATACAAATAAACTCAATGATGTATATGAAGTTGGAGAAAATGGAATTACAACTCCATTAAGAATTAATGTTGATACAGGAAAATTTAATCGAGAATTTAATGATAATACAATATATCTATCTAAAATTGATATAGCTTTTCCATTATTTTTAAGAAAAAGGAAGAAAGGAGATTTTATATTTCCGGTTGGAATGAAAGGAAAAAAAATGATTTCAAAGTATTATAAAGATCAAAAATTGTCTTTCTTTGACAAACAATCTCAATGGTTACTTTGTAATCATGAGGATGTGATTTGGATTGTAGGAAAAAGAGGAGATAAAAGATATCTCAAACCGGACGAAGGATCAATTAAAATACAGGTTTTATGAAATATATTTTAAGTTTATTTTTTGGAATTTTACTGTCGATTAATTTGACACATTCTCAGGAACCTGTTACTTTTATTACATCTGTTAAATCTATCTCTGATAATCAATATGAATTAATTATAACTTCAAATATTGATGATGAATGGAGATTGTATTCTCAATTTCTTAAAGAGGGAGGGGCCTTACCAACTGAGTTTGTTTTTGAAAATGAAGGGTCATTTAATTTAATTGGAAATATTATTGAATCAGAATCAATCACAAAATTTGATCCTATTTTTAATTTAGATCAATCATATTTTATTAATTCCAATATTTTTAAACAAACTATTGAACTAAAAAAATCAAATATTTCTAAAATTTTTGCAACTATTGCCTACCAAGCTTGTACTGATGCTATATGTATTTTTAGAGAATCTGAATTAATTTTCAATTTAGATGGGTCTTCTGAGACTATAATTAACGAAGACTTAACTACTTTGATTTCTGATGAATCAAATCCTTTAGTAATTGATTTAAAAAACAAGGAATTATTAGATAATTATTCATCTGAAAAAAGTATTTCAGGAAACAATTATTTTGACCTACTTATTCTTGGTTTTTTAGGGGGACTATTAGCTTTATTAACCCCCTGTGTTTTTCCAATGATTCCATTAACTGTTTCCTTTTTTACTAATAAGGATTCTAAATCAGGTTCATCTTTTAATGCTATAGTTTATGGTCTATTTATAGTAACCATATATTTATTTTTAAGTATACCTTTTCATTTTATTGAATCATTAGATCCTGAAATTCTAAATACTATTTCCACCAATGCATGGCTAAATATTTTCTTTTTTATAATATTTATAATATTTGCTTTTTCTTTTTTTGGTTTTTATGAAATCACCATTCCTTCTTCTTGGATTAATTCTATAGATTCAAAATCAAATAGTATAGGAGGTTTCATAGGTATATTTTTCATGGCTCTGACACTTGTTTTGGTTTCATTTTCTTGTACAGGACCTATTTTAGGTTCGTTATTAGTAGGCTCTATATCATCTCAAGGTGGAGCTATTCAATTATCTATTGGAATGCTTGGATTTGGAATAGCCCTTGCATTACCATTTACTATGTTTGCTCTTTTCCCCAATATGCTAAAATCATTGCCTAAATCAGGAAGATGGATGAATACTTTTAAAGTTATTTTAGGTTTTTTAGAATTAGGTTTTGCATTTAAATTCTTGTCTAATGCAGATTTAGTTGAACATTGGGGTTTAATAAAAAGAGAGGTTTTTATAGGTATTTGGATTGTTATTTCATTAATGCTTTCCTTTTATCTTTTTGGTATATATAAATTTCCAAATGAAAGCCATGTTGTTAAAAAATCCAAATTTAATATATCTCTATCTTTATTTTTTTTATGTTTTGCTCTTTATTTGAGTCCTGCATTACTTCCAAACGGAAGTAATAGTGCAAGATTATTAAGTGGCTTCACTCCTCCTTCTTTTTATAGTATTTACCCAAAACCGAATGATTGCCCATTGGGATTTAATTGTTTTAAAGATTTTGATAAAGGTTTGGAATTTGCAAGAGAAAACAACAAGCCAATTTTACTCGATTTTACAGGTTGGGCCTGTGTTAATTGTAGAAGAGTTGAAGAAAATATATGGACAGATCCCAATGTATTTGAATTAATTAATGAAAATTTTGTTTTGATATCACTATATGTAGATGATAGAAAAAAATTAGATTTAAACGATCAATTAGATTTGAAATATAATTCAGGAAAAATAAAAAAAATCACAACTATAGGCGATAAATCTGCTACATTTCAAGCTTTAAATTTTAAAAGTGCCTCTCAACCTTATTATGTACTTTTAGACCCTAATTTGAAAATATTAAACAGTCCAATTCAATATACTTCAAAAGATATTTATCAAAAATGGTTAGAAGATGGTTTGAAAGAATTTAAATAAACTTTCTAATCATGCTATTATGATACAAAAGAGGTTCTTTATCATTGTTTAAGTTTCCGTCTAAGACTTCACCAATATATATAAAATGATCTCCTCCGTCAATGATGTCTTTTACTTTACAATTTAAATTGGATATAGATTCTAAAATTATTTTAATTTTATTTGTAGAAATAATAGTTTTTATTCCATTAAACCTCTCATTTGGAGAAAGATTATTATTTGCAAATTGATTACATATTTTAGATTGTGAGCTTGAAAGGATATTAACAATAAAATGATTTCCTTTCTTTAGAGCATTGTTAGAGCTAGCATTTTTGTTTAAACAAAAAAGTATTAAATAAGGTTTGATAGAAACAGACGTAAATGAGTTAGCTGTAAAACCGTAATCTGTATTTTCAAAGGAAGAGGTAATTACTGTAACACCTGTAGCAAAACTTCCACAAATTTTTTTAAATAGGATATCGTTCATTTTATAAATAATTTTCAAATATACCTATAAACATTATCAAATGGAACTCTAAATCTTGGACCAAAAATTCCTTTTTCTAATCTTTCACCACAGCCAATTACCATATTTATTTCGGCTTCTCTAGGAATATTTAATATTTTTTTCACCATCAATGTATCGGATCCCTCCATTGGGCATGTATCGTAGCCAATAGCAGACATACTGTTCATGAAGTTTTGCGCAGCAAGTCCAGCTGTTTTGTGAACAACAATTCTTAAGTCAGTTCTAGTAGTTTGTCTTACAACAGGGACAAATAAGCCGATAAATTGAAATATTAAATATTTAACAACACCAAGTAATCCTAATATGTCAAAATATAAAATCGGTATTAATTTTTTATAATATTTTAATGCGTGTTTATGTCTTTTT
>MDSY01152548.1_pt1 | contig 15009 bp, 11 predicted proteins | sample 811131 | NCBI WGS metagenome assembly MDSY01 (sample SAMN05326643, study PRJNA326480) | marine metagenome | isolation source: seawater | place: Atlantic Ocean: South West | collected 2010 | reverse complement strand
TGGGAGAGTTCGCTTTAATAAATCGACTCACGCAAGAATTAAAGAATAACGCACCATCTACTTTGTTAGGTGTGGGTGATGACGCAGCAGTAATAGACCCTTTAGGCAAACGCGTTGTTGTCACGACAGACATGCTTGTTGAAGGCGTGCATTTCGATTTGAGTTATGTGCCGTTAAAACATTTGGGATATAAAGCGGTGATCTCAAACATCAGTGATGTTTGTGCGATGAATGCCAAACCTTCTCAAATAGTAGTAGGCTTAGGCGTGTCAAATCGGTTTTCAGTTGAAGCCCTCGATGAACTGTACGATGGAATCAAGACCGCGTGTAAGCTTTATGAAGTAGATCTCGTAGGAGGAGATACAACCTCGATTCCCTCAGGGCTTACCTTGTCGATTACTGCTCTAGGGCTCGTAGATGCAGACAAAATTGTAACTCGCTCAGGAGCCAGTGCAGGAGATTTGCTTGTGGTTTCAGGAGAACTAGGGTCTGCGTACATGGGCCTACAGGTTCTAGAGCGTGAAAAAGAAGTCTTCAAGGAGGCCCCAACGGCACAACCAGAACTCCAGGATCACAGCTATATTATCGAACGTCAACTGAAGCCAGAGGCGAGGACAGACATCATAAGAGAGCTTGCCGACCTTGAGGTTAAACCCACAAGCATGATCGACATCTCTGACGGTTTGGCCTCAGAATGCCTTCATATCGTCGCAGCGAGTGGGGTGGGGGTTCGCTTATATGAGGATAAACTTCCCATAGATGCTAAAACACATGCTACCGCACGTGAGTTCAACCTGGACCCTACGGTGTGCATGCTAAGCGGTGGCGAGGATTATGAGTTGTTATTTACGGTACGTCAAGATGATTTCGAAAAAATACGCAACCACCCCAAACTCTCTATTATCGGTCACATGACTGAGGATGTCAATGAGCAAGTAATGGTGACAAACAGTGGCCAAGACATCACGCTTAAAGCGCAGGGTTGGGACAGTATAAAAGCGTAAACAAGCAAATACATGTGTGGCATAGCTGGCGTTTTCGGAATTGAGAACTTCCCAGAGGGGGAGGCACACTCCGCAGCGTTAAAAATGGTGGATGCGATGTCCCACCGTGGCCCAAACTCCAAGGGCATTTGGTCTGACAACAAAAACCTATCGTTGGGCCATTCTCGTCTTAGCGTCTTCGATACGGAGTCCTCAGAAGCCAATCAACCTCTTATAGATAAGCCTTCTGGAGACGCACTTGTTTTCAATGGCGAGATCTACAATTTCCGCTCACTACGCGCAGAACTACAAACGTCAAAAGAGTGCAATCACACGTTTAAAACGACCGGAGATTCAGAAGTTTTGTTTGCCGCTCTTCGCTCATGGGGTTTAGATAGAACCCTCCACAAGCTAGACGGCATGTTTGCCTTTGCGTGGTGGAATGCAGCCGAGGAGAAATTGTCACTGGCGCGAGATAGATTTGGCATCAAGCCGCTTTACTGGTCCTCAGAAAACGACAAAGGCGCCATCTTATTTGCCTCAGAAGTTAGAAGTTTACTCGCTTCTGGATGCATCGCGCGTCGTGTGAATAAAGATGCATTAACGGATTATCTGAGATATTCTACCGTGCATGCGCCTGACACGATTGTCAAGGATATAAAACTATTGGAAGCGGGTTGTGCAATAGAAATACAGGATGAATCCACAGACGTTTTCCGTTGGTGGAATACCGCCACTGAAGCACTTAAGGCAAAACGTAACCTCTCCCCGACAAACGATCTGGATGCGATTGCAAAAGACCTTCGGGAGACCCTCACGTCTTCGGTTCAAGCAAGAATGCAATCCGACGTTTCCATTGGGGCGTTTCTTTCAGGCGGAATTGACTCCACCGCAATTGTTGGACTTATGTCTGAAATTTCAGAGAAACCCATCAAAACCTTTACCGTGGCGATTGATGATGCTTCTTTAGACGAAAGTCAGATGGCGCGTACGGTTTCCAAAAAATTCAAGACCCAACATCACGAAATCCACTTGACTACGGATGATGTACTTGAAAAAGTTCCTGCTGCCCTTGCGGCGATGGACCATCCTTCTTTTGATGGACTGAACACTTACATCGTAAGCGGGGCGACCCACGAGGCCGGAATCACGGTGGCACTAAGTGGCTTAGGTTCAGATGAAATATTTGCGGGCTACCCCGTTTTCGATCGATCTGTACAGCTCATGAAACACCAATGGATCGCTTCGTGGCCGAGAGGATTGCGACGACTTGTCGGGATGTCATACCACACACTTTTTCCAGGAGAGGGGTCAAGAAAACGCGCAGAAATCCTCGCGGGCAATTACTTCGCTCTCGAACATACATACCCATTGTCTCGTCAACTTTTTCTGGACACAGATGTAAAACAAATCCTCGGTGCTAAAAGCCTTGCAAACAATGCTGTTTTCGAATGGATTACGGATGCTTTAAGGCCGGGAACAGACGCTTTCTCCCTGCCATTTTTAAGCAAGGTTTCCCTAGCGGAACTCCATACATATCTAGGTCACACGCTTTTGAGAGACACCGATATGTTCAGCATGGCGCACTCCCTAGAGGTTCGAACACCATTTATGGATCACAAATTGGTCACGAAAGTTCTCGCTTTGCCAGACAACCTCAAGCCTCCCCGTTCCGATTCCCGCCCCCCCAAGTCTCTTCTCGTAAAAGCGCTCGATGGCATTGTTTCAGAGGATATTTCTATGAGAGAGAAACAAGGCTTTGTGCTTCCTTGGGATGCATGGCTTAAAGGCCCTTTAGACCAAATCTATTCGGAGGGAATAGACGCCCTCGCGTCATCTGAATTAATCCATGAGCGAGCGTTACAGAAGATTCTGTCCACTTCAACATGGAGCCGGAAATGGAGTTTGTCGGTTCTCGGATACTATATCAAGCGTCATGGACTCAGATAAAACACGCATCCTCGTTTCTACGGAGTGGTTCCCCCCAGCGTTTAAGGCCGGAGGCCCCATCAGAAGCATCTATAATCTCATTCTTGCGATGAAGTCGAATGGGGGGAACCCTGACCTTGAGTTTTTTGTGCTTTCTGGGGCATATGACTTGGGAGAAGAAGAGAAGATGGAAGGCGTGAATGAAGGCGTATGGTCTCATTTGCAAGGCGTATCAGGCGTTCAAGTCAGATATGAAAACCGCTTAAACTGGAGAAAATCACATTGGAAGCATGTGTTTGACGAAGTCAAGCCCGACGTGCTCTACTTGAACAGTCTGTTCAGCCGCGCATTTACGCTCAGGCCATTACAGGTAGCACGTTCGAAAGGTGTAAAAACGGTACTTGCCCCCCGTGGCATGTTGGGAGCGGGAGCACTTGAGATTAAACCTTTAAAGAAGTTTATTTTTCTCAGTCTCGCTAGGAATTTAGATTTCTTTCGTGGCGTAGAATTCCACGCAAGTACGGAAGAGGAAGTTCGTGATGTGAAGATGCATATTCCAGGCAAAAAGGTTTTTGTGGCGAGAAATTTCTCAGACCCCACCCTTAAAACTCTCCCCACTACGAACCTTTCTGAATCCCTTAATTTTCTATGTCTTGGAAGGGTCCATCCAATTAAAAACCTTCTTTTTGCTGTTGAGATCTTGTCAAAAATGAACATGAATGGCAGAAAGGTATGTGTCAATATCGTGGGTCCGTCCGAGGATGAACATTATCTCAACTCAATCCTCCGCCTATCCAATTCTAGCTTGGAGATTACCTACTCAGGGTCTGTTCCTCATCAAGGCTTACATGAGGTATTTAGCAACACGCACTTCCTTTTAATGCCCACCACGCATGAAAATTACGGCCATGCAATCATCGAAGCTTGGGGGTTTGGCAGACCTGTACTCCTCAGTGACAAGACCCCTTGGCGAGATATACAAAAGAAGGGCTTGGGCTACTGTACGCCACTTATCCCAGGGCTTTGGGAAGCGGTTTTTAAGGAAATCCTCCTTGTATCAAAGCCTGACTTAAAAAACATGTCAGCGAAGTGTAACGCGCATTATCAAGAACTGGTTTTTGACCCTGAAAATCTAAAGGCAAACAGGGTTATTTTCACATCAAATTAGATTGCAATAAAACATCCGCCCATGTCCGCCCAAAAAAACATTTCTAATCGTATTACGACGCTTTTCGGGATAAAATACCCCATCATTCAAGGAGGAATGGTGTGGTGTGCAGGTTGGGAATTGGCCAGTGCAGTGAGCAATGCTGGAGGCTTGGGGATTATCGGTGCGGGGAGCATGTACCCTGATGTTTTAAAAGACCAAATAAAAAAATGCCAAGCTGCGACATCCCAGCCTTTTGCAGTGAATGTCCCACTGCTCTACCCAGCTGTGGAGGAGCACATGGAGACGATTGTTGCGCTGAAGGTCCCCATTGTTTTTACAAGCGCCGGAAGCCCTAAAACGTGGACTTCACACTTAAAATCTCATGGCATTAAAGTCGTCCATGTGGTAAGTAGCTCAGCGTTTGCGATTAAATCTGAGTTGGCTGGTGTAGATGCTGTTGTTGCTGAGGGGTTCGAGGCAGGAGGTCACAACGGCAGAGAAGAAACGACGACAATGTGTCTGATTCCTGCGGTATCTCAAGTCTGTCACATCCCCGTAATCGCAGCAGGCGGCTTACACGATGGGAAATCCATTCTAGCCGCAATGGTACTTGGCGCTGAGGGTGCGCAACTGGGGTCTCGATTTGTGGCTTCTGAGGAGTCATCGGCTCACCGTGCATTTAAGGATGCGGTCCTTTCGGCGCAAGAAGGGTCGACAACGTTTACTTTAAAGCAACTTACCCCCGTACGGATGCTTCACAATGCCCTTTTTAAAGAGGTGGTACAGGCGCAACAAAGCGGCGCCACTCCTGAGCGGCTCAAAGAGATCATGGGGCGTGGAAAAGCAAAGAAGGGCATGTTCGAGGGTGACATTGAAAATGGAGAGCTTGAGATAGGTCAAATTGCGTCTCTACTCAAATCAGTGCGCCCTGCAGCGGAGATCATTTCAGAGATAGTGAATGACTACCGCGAAATAGGAGGGGCCAAGCTCGGCCAGAGGTTTAAATTTTAGCCGAAATGTTTTCGAATGGCCATTGCCACTCCACGACTTGACGCCTCAAGGAGCTCATCGAGGTTCGCTTCACGGATTTTGGTGACGGAGCCAAACCTTGACATCAACTTCTTTTTAGTGGCTGGTCCTACACCCTTAATTTCATCCAATTCAGAATGCAATGACGCTTTGCTTCGTCTTTTTCTGTGATGCGCCAAAGAAAACCGATGTGCCTCGTTTCTCATTTGTTGAATAACCCTTAATGTGGGAGACCTCTTATCCAAATAGATGGGTGCGGAATCTCCAGCAAAAAAAAGTTCTTCGAGTCGTTTTGCGATGCCAACGACGGTGATGACGCCCCTTAATCCAAGTGCTTCAACGGCTTCCATGGCGTGACTTACTTGTCCCTTTCCGCCATCAATCACAAGCAATTGGGGCAGACCTTTCTTTTCTTCGAGCAGGCGTTTGTATCTGCGATAAACCGCCTCCCGCATACTTGCAAAATCGTCAGGACCTACTACAGTGCGGATATTAAAATTTCGATAATCTCGCTTGGCGGGTTTGCCATTTCGAAACACAACGCACGCAGATGTAGGGCTTGTTCCTTGCAAATTTGAGTTGTCGAAACATTCAATATGAACAGGGTGTTCAGTTAATCTTAAGTCCGCCTTCATGGTGTCCATAAGCCTTTTTGTCGCCGCTTCAGGATCAACCTGCTCCTGAAGTTTCTGTTTATCTCTCATAAAGAATCGGGCATTATTTTCAGACATATCTACGAGACGTTTTTTATCTCCTTTTGCGGGAACGGAAATAGAGACGCCTGAAATTTTGAGATCAACCTTCAGCGGTGTAAATATTTTTTTGCTTTTGCTTTTAAATTTTTCGCGAATAAGCGGAATTGCCGCCTCGAGAATTGCCGCATCGGATTCATCCAGCCTTTTCTTCACTTCAAAGGTCGAGCCCATTACGATTGCACCTGAAACAACAAGCAAAAAGTTTACATATCCAGCACTGCTGTCGCTTGCGATTGTAAACACATCAACGCCATCTATTTTAGGATGTACGACCGTGCTTTTTGCCTGATACTTGTCAAGTGATTTTAATTTGGATTTAAAAATCTCCGCCCTTTCAAAAGCCAACCCCACCACCGCTTCATTCATCTCCTTTTTCAAATGATCTCTTACCTCCCCCAGGTTTCCTCTTAAAACGTGCTGAATTGATTTTATGCTCTTGCTGTAATCGTCCTCCGGCTGTTTCCCCACACAAGGCCCCAAACAATTTCCGACATGATACTCCAAGCATACTCTGAACTGTTTATTAAGGATATTCTTTTCACTTAAATTTAAAGAACACGACCGGATGGGATAAAGTTTCTTACACAGATCTAGTACAGTCTTCATGCTTTTAAAACTCGTAAAGGGTCCAAAATACTCCCCCTTTATGCTCGTGATGCGGGTTGAAAAAACCCTTGGAAACCGTTCTTTTTTGAGAACAATGAAAGGGAAGGTTTTGTCATCCTTAAGGAGGATATTGTATATCGGTCGATACTCCTTAATAAGGTTATTTTCTAAAAGCAACGCGTCTTGCTCTGTGGGAGCCACAATCCACTCAATATCTTGAATTTTTTGAACGAGCAATTTGGTCTTGTTATTTTCGTATGTTTTTCTATTAAAGTAACTAGACACACGCTTCTTTAGGTCTTTCGCCTTCCCAACATAGATCACCGTACCAGCCTCATTAAAATGTTTATACACCCCAGGCTGATGAGGCAGACGAGAGAGGATGTTTTGTATGTGTTTTGAGGCCTTCATTTAGTTGCCCAAACTATTCCTTTTGCGCACGCTCTATCTGAGATATTTTCTCGGTAATCTCTAACAAAACCTCTTTCATTGCTACGGGATGTTCCCACCACCAGGTGTGACTTCTCTCAAACTCAGCGACACTCACTGCGTGCTTCGCAAAGACCTCATAGTACGCCTCGCCTAGCCTTTTTTGAACGTCATCATTTCTGAAAGCACCGATCTTTGACGCCCCCTCAAGAATTTGAATGTCAGCCATTAGTCCAACGAATTTAACCCTCTCTAGAACTCCTTCAGGCGGATTTACGTTTGCCAAATCCCGGGAGTCTTCGGCGCAACCGACCCCCATAAATACAAGAAAGAGTGCAGGTATTAAAACCTTATCTGTTAAACGAGAGACGCTGCCCAGCATGATTTCCGTTTTCAGTTAGAATATTTAAGCCATTCCACACCCTCGTACCATTGACCCACGTGCCTACGACATGGGATTTAAATTCGTGTCCCGTAAATGGAGACCACCCACATTTGTATAGAATGTTTTCGCCCGTGACGGTCCATGCAGCATCCGGATTCACAAGGACCAAATCTGCTTGATATCCTTCACGGATGTATCCTCGGTTTTCAAGTTGAAAGCATTCGGCCACTCTGTGAGACATAAGTTCAACAACCCTTTCAACAGATATAACTCCTTGATGAACAAGGTCTAGCATTGCGGGCAAACCGTGCTGCACCAAAGGCCCTCCTGACGGCGCTGAAAAATATTTCCCATTCTTCTCTTCAACAGTATGGGGCGCGTGATCAGTCGCTACAACATCGATTCTCCCATCGAGTAACGCGGCTCGTATTGCGGTCCGATCTCTTTCGGTTTTTACTGCTGGATTCCATTTGATGTACGTCCCCTTATTGCTGTAATCGGCATCCGTAAACCAAAGGTGGTGAATACAAGCCTCAGCGGTAATTTGTTTTTCAGAAAGCGCCTTATTCCCATCAAATAGACTTAACTCTTTTGCGGTAGATATATGAAGAATGTGAAGTCTGGTACCAAGCTTTGACGCAAGTTCTGCCGCTTTTGAAGAGCTTTTATAACACGCCTCCGCGCTTCGAATTAAGTGATGCTGATCCATGGGCACATTCTCACCCCACCGCTCTTTTGCTGTGGCAAGGTTTGCCCTAATGATTGACTCATCTTCACAATGTGTAGCCACTAAAGTGGGGCTCTCTTTAAAGATTCCTTCCAAAATCTTTTCCTCATCGACCAACATGTCTCCTGTAGATGAGCCCATAAAAACTTTGACGCCGCAAATTCTTTTTGGATCAGTCTTCAGGACTTCATCAATATTGCCATTGCTTGCCCCCATAAAGAAGCTGTAATTCACTGCACTTACCTCATCCGCCCTCTCGTACTTGTCTTGCAGAAGCTCTTGCGTCAATGCCTGGGGAATGGTGTTTGGCATCTCCATAAAAGAAGTGATGCCTCCCGCCGCCGCCGCCGCTGACTCAGTCGCTATTTCTGCTTTGTGGGTGAGGCCAGGTTCTCGAAAATGGACTTGGTCATCAATACATCCCGGCATGAGCCAAAACCCCTTTGCGTTTATGATCTCAACGTCTTGGACCTCTTCTAATGTTAGAGAACCTTCTTTTACTTTTGAGATTTTTTCTCCTTCGACAAGGACGTCACCGATGAAGACGCGCCCCTCATTGACGATGTGGGCTTGGCTAAATAAAATTTTACTTCTTGACATGCTGCAAATTTACCCTCATTTTCAAGACACCCCAGAAGGCTTCATTAAAAATATCCAGACTCATTTTAGAAGTACCCAATTCTCGGTCACTAAATGATATTGGGATTTCTTCTATTTTAAACCCCCTTCTCTTCGCGCGTAACTTCATTTCGATTTGAAATGCATACCCTATGAATTCAACCGAATCGAGATCAATTGCCTCTAGGACCTCTCTTCGATAGCCCACAAACCCGGCGGTACTGTCACGAACCCCCAGCCACAAAATCAAGTTCACGTATAAGGATGCGCCTCGACTCATAACGCGTCTTTTCAGAGGCCAGTTGACCACACCTCCTCCCTGAACATATCTAGACCCAACAGCGACTCCAGCCCCATTTTCAGCACAAGATTTTTTCAAGCGAATGAGGTCTTTAGGTGTGTGTGAGAAATCACAATCCATCTCAAAAATGTAATCAAAATCTCTCTCAAGTGCCCACTTAAACCCCGCGATATAAGCTGTCCCTAAGCCTTGTTTCCCTGCTCTCTCTAATAAAAAGATCCGACTTCCGAACTTTTCGATTTGGGCCTTCACAAGTTCAGCTGTACCATCAGGACTACCGTCATCAACAATAAGCACGTCAAACGCCTGATTTAAACCCAAAACGGCCTCAATCATCTTCTCAACGTTTTCTTTTTCGTTGTAAGTGGGTATTATGACTAAACTGTCACTCATCACTTGCTTAAGTGGTCATTCTTAGGATGTTTAGATCTTCTTCCTTGAGATGTCTCCAATGCCCTCTTGGAATATCTTTCTTCGTGAGGCACGCAAAGATTACCCGGTCTAATTTTGTCACCTTATAACCGAAATGTTCGAAGATGCGTCGCACGATTCTATTTCGTCCCGAGTGAATTTCTACGCCTATTTCACGTGGGTCTTCTTTCACGAAGTTGGCCTTGTCAAACTTCACAAACTTGCCATCTAATTCAAAGCCGACAAGCATTTTCTCTAGATCGACTTTGCTGACCTTCTCTTTGAAGGTGGCATGATATAAATTTCGCACCCCGACTTTGGGGTGTGTAAGGCGTTTGGCCATTTCACCGTCATTCGTAAACAACAGAAGACCCGTTGTATCTCGATCTAATCGCCCGATTGGCACTACGCGCTCCTTGCAGGCGCCCTTAATAAGCTGCATGACAGTTCTTCGACCCTGCGGATCGTCATCGGTAGCTAAGAAGTTTTTAGGTTTATTCAGAAGAATATATTGCTTTGCTTCTGCTTTAATTGTCTCTCCTTCGACCTGTACTTTGTCAGTAAGCAAAACACGGAAACCCATCTCAGTGACAATCTCTCCATTAACACTCACGACACCTGCAGCGATTAAGACATCGGCATCACGTCTTGAGCAAATTCCTGCTTGAGCGACAAAACGATTGAGACGCATCGGAGCATTAGAATCTGGAAGTGGCTTTTGTTTTGTTTCTGGCCTACGTCTTCGACCTTCGGACTTGTATCCACCTGTACGGGTTTTTGAAACCTTAGGCTTCCTCTTGGCACTAAACTTTCCTCCCTTCTTCGCGCCAACTTTCTCGCCGGCATCTCCCTCAGTCTCGGTGATTTTAGAACTGGTTTGGGATAATTTGCGTTTAGGTAGAAACGCTTTAGATTCGGGTTTGGTTCTTCGGGCGCCTCCTCGGCGGCCTGAACCGGTTTGCTTTTTCATATCACAGAAAATATTTAGTCAACAAAGATACATCACTCTATATAGAAGCCCCTTCAAATACATCTTGTATATGGTCTAACCTCCATCCTCTTTGTGACATCCGAACACGAACAAGGTCAAACCGGCACTCCATATTCCCCGTCACTTTGGTTGCAAGGTATGCACTTGCAGCCGCGACAATTCGTTGTCTCTGCCCTGGTTTTATCTCGTCGCCTTCATCAAGCGCTCTGCCTCCTCGGGTTTTCACCTCAAGAAAAACAACCATCCCGTTGTGAATTGCAATTAAATCGATTTCGCATTTTCGCCACCTCCAGTTTTTATCGATGATCTTAAATCCAATGGATTGAAGATATTTTTCAGCAAACAATTCACCCCTTCTCCCAGTTTCTGATGATGTCATTTTCATTGACCGAAAGTCAACCAAAAGCAAGTAGGGTTTTCTTGAAATTTATATGTGAGGGCGGATGGTTTTTATCTCAGATCTGTAGAGACACTGCCGATTACAATCTCACCTTCTAGGACTTCAACAAGATATGTTCCGGGCTCTAAGCCAGAATCCTCACCTTCATTTGTGTAAAACACGCAAGCGTCTAGACGTTCATTTGCGTAGTCGATGTTTCTCGAAGCGCTATACGCGTCACCATCTCCCGAGCGTAACACTTTTTCATTTGGCCCAGTTATTCTGAGGTGTAAGAGCTTGCTCCCAGGCTCTGATATTCTGTTTTCTAAAAGTGTAAAACAAACCTTAATCATATCCGTTCGGTCAGCCCTTGAGGTTTCGCGCTGTCTCCCCGAAGAAAGAATCCGCACCCCCAACGCTTGAATGTCGGCACATTGAAGCACCCTTCCAGCTTCAATAATCTCAGACATGTTTTCTTGGCGTTCTTCAAGCAGGGAGTTTCTGTCCTGTACTTCTTCAACCCGATCTCTCATTGCGCTGTTTTCTTCTGTGAGCGCATTATTTAACTGGTTAACGGAATCAATAGTGGCGATATAGCCCTTCATAATTGTCTTTAAAGTTTCTGCTTCTTTTTTTGCGCGCCCAAGCGCCCAATTGCCATTTTTCACCTTTGTAAGCAGTCCATCAACGCGGTCTCTTTGCGCAGCAATTTCGGCAATGATCATGCTGTTCTCTGTTTGTAGGGTGTCGTATGAGAAGCGCATTTTTTCCAAATCTAAAACAACCTGCTCTTTGTCAATCTCAAGCTGACCATATTCATTTGTGAGTTCGTCGTAGTTTTTATTTCCGAGAAACAGCTGCGCTCCAAGAAAGATGCATATAACAGCCAATACTACGATTGCAATGAGGGATTGTTTTGAAGTGAGATTCATTAAATGGCGCTTTATTTAAATATGGTGCAAAGATGCAAGCCCCGTGCCGGATTTTCATCACAGCACGGGACTTGTTCTTAATATCGACCTTGTTAGTAAAGGTGAATTCTAAATTTACCCTATTGGCAAGGTATTCCAAACACACCCAACACAATAAGGAGGTCTGAGACACCGACAAGTCCGTCTTCGTCTAAATCAGCAACACAAGCTGCAGAAACAGTTGGTGCTTCGCTTATACATAGATTGTCAATCCAAAATTCTTGCCCCCCAAAACGAAGCGCGTCAACATTGCCGACAATCACAAGTTTTCCTTGATATCCTGTTACAGTAGGAGCACCACCAACAACGGTTATCACTGGGTTTCCCGTTATTTGAACAGATGTCCCGCCAATTGAAGATGGCAGGCCCAGAAGCTGGCCATACCCATCAGGTGAACTTACCAGATGGCCATTGATTTCTAGCACCTCATGTCCCCCAAGGTCAAGCCACTCGATGCATACAGAATCTGTGACAATGGCACTCAAATCAAACAGAGCTGTTGTGTTGTTTGTGTTCATCACCTGGTCGACTCCGAAAGAGGCGAGAGGGGAATGAACGATGCCAATACTGCCATAAGTCACAGGGTATAAGAACCCATTGAGCTCATCTATAAATACATCAATTCCATCCTCATTAAAGATAAAGTCACCAGGGTTTGCTTGCCATGATTGCGGTCCGGGAATCACATTTCCCCATTGATTACCAAAGGCCTGCGAACCATTGTCGACCCCATAATTACAATCCATCTCGCAGTAAACCGCAGATGCAACTCCAACAGCACTAGCGCCACCAGAGCTTTCACTGCTAATAATACAGACATTGTCAATCCAAAATTCTTGTCCGCCAATTTTAAGATCTGTGACATCGCCAACTAAGACGACACTTCCGACGAATCCAAAACCTATAGAACTTCCGGTGACTGATACGCTTACCCCCCCAAGTGTTGCAGGGGCAGTCACCAATTCGCCATAACCACTAGGGGTCAAGAACTGTGCGCCATTGATGGTTAATTCTTCAGACCCCCCCATATCGACAAAATCGAAACACAAAGTGTCTACATCGAGGGCAGAAAGATCAAGTCCTGCAGTGACATTATTTGTCATAAGCGATATGCCGCTTCCTGTGAATGTGCTGATGGAGTTGTCAGCCATTGCATAGTTAAAACCAACAAACCCACTTAATGAATGAAGCTCATCTATGTAAAAATCTACGTCACCAGTAGAAAAAATGGTCCCTCCCGGAGGAACGGGGTGATCAGTTGAGGACGCAATAAGATCTCCCCAACGGTCTCCCAAAGGGAGGGATTCAAAATCAAAGAGCAAATCACAAGACCCGAAGCACCCTGGCGAGGAAGGCACATTGGCATTCGTCACATGGATGTCATCAACCTCAAATTGCTGTCCGCCAATGGTGATTTTGTTAATGACTCCCTGCAGCTCAATGGTTCCGAGGAAGTAGGCTCCAGACGAATGAAGCGTCTCAGTGACCGTCATGGTCACTCCTGGAGCGATGTTGTTTGGCATAAACTCGAATTCATCAATGAACAGTCCTGCACCATTGACCTCAAGGTTTTCGATCCCTGCACCATCAAAGTACTCTATCTTCACGACGTTGGCACATGAATGCGCAGAAACGTTGTATGTCGCGGCGGCGTTTGATAGAACCATGGACAAGCCAGAACCAAAGACATCAGAAGGCATGACGGTTTTTGCCATCGCTAAATTGTAAGTGAGGCCAAAAGAATCGTTAAAATCCGTGGTGGTCATGGTGATTCCGTCTTCTGTATAGGAGGACCCAAGAGAGAGAGGTGTGTCAGCCGGAGCAATAGCATCATGGGTAAAGATGTGGTCACACTGAGCTTGAAGTGAAGTGGCTCCACAGTGAATAACCGCGAGGAACAAAAGGTTTTTAGTAAGCTTTTTCATGAGAATAAGATTTGGTTTATATAAAAAACAAAAAGACACATCAGAATAAAAACAATAATTTGTAGTATTAAGTTTTGAGAAATCGAATATGAAGGATTGTGGATTAACACTTTAACTTCGACATCCTCCTCATTAAAAAGACGCGGCCTACCGAGTTTGGTTGCTTGACTATCAGTCGAATATGAAAACTCGATGCATATTTTCGCAATTAAACAGTGCCCATTTTCACAGAAAACAGGCGCATATACCTTGGGGCTTCGATTTCGGATACTGCAGCAAATTCGGATGATGGCACATGCCTTTTTTCAGAATCCCTTGATTCAAAAACCATCAACGATATCGCATGGACAAATGTTGATACAGACAGATCTGTTACTGTCACAGATTTTTTTTGATACTCGCCGCATTCGTCTAGTTTTGTGTCTAAAGTCCATACGAGGCAACCAAAGTTTGTTTTAAGGCGTTATCTGAAAGACTAAATCTGAATCTCTGATATTACAATCATGAAAAACTATTTCTCAGCCCTAATTATCGTATTTTTTCTTTTGCCTATAGACGTTGCTCTAAGTCAGTGTGTGGATGGGGAGTCTGTAATTGTTGTCCAAATCCTTACCGACAATTACCCTGCGGAAACAACATGGACTTTGTCCGACGCAAGTGGGACACTCTTAACAGGGGGCCCTTATTCGGATCAAAACACGACCTATACGGCGTCAACATGTATCCCCAATACTGGAGACCCTTCTTGTTTACAGTTTGTAATAGACGATTCTTATGGCGATGGAATTTGTTGTGGTTATGGCAATGGTGATTTTACGCTACTCATTGATGGCGTTGAAGTAGCAACGGGTGGAGATTTTGACTATCAGGACGTCGTCATGTTTGACTGCGCTCCAGGGACGACTTGCAATGATGCGGTGGTTTTGACAGATGCAGATTATGGCACGGTAACTCAGGCGTTAGATAATTTTTGGTACACGTTCACTGCCCCAGCAAACGGTATGTACAGATTTAGCTCTTGTGGAGCAGCCTGTAATACAACACTTTATATCTATGACTACTGTAACATGAACAACTTTGGTGACACGAATGAGGGGACAATTTATTACGATGATATGGAAGGTGGTTGTGGAGATGAGGCTGCAATTACAGCCTTGTTAACTGGAGGAGAACAGATGTGGATACGTTGGGCATCTTTGGACGCGAGTTGTGGGGCTTTTGATTGGGATTTCTTTTTTATAGGACCACCTGAAGGATGCATGGACGCAACAGCTTGCAACTACAATCCTTCAGCAGAAATCGACAATGGCACCTGTATTTATGAAGGAGACCCATTGTGTAACGGGCCAGACCTTTTAATTCTCACCGATGCGATTACGAGCTCTCTATATGCAACGACAATGCAGGTTAATGAAACGGA
>MDSY01139079.1_pt1 | contig 15010 bp, 16 predicted proteins | sample 811131 | NCBI WGS metagenome assembly MDSY01 (sample SAMN05326643, study PRJNA326480) | marine metagenome | isolation source: seawater | place: Atlantic Ocean: South West | collected 2010 | reverse complement strand
GTAAAATTGGTCCTAAAGACCTTGCTCAGGTTCTGAGTAATATCAATTCAAAATACCAAGATAATGTTGTTGTAGGGTTTGATGAGTCTGATGATGCAGCTGTAATTTCATTAAGTGGCGATAAATTTATAGTTCAGAGTGTAGATTTTTTCTCACCTATTGTTGATGACCCATATCAATTTGGGCAAATTGCTGCAGCGAATGCTTTGTCAGATATATACGCAATGGGTGCAAAACCTCTTTTTGCATTAAATATTGTAGGCTTCCCTATCAACGAACTTCCCAAAGAAGTTTTATCATCTATTCTTAAAGGTGGTTCAGATAAAGCTGAAGAAGCTGGTATACCTATAGTTGGTGGACACACAATTGATGACAAAGAACCAAAATATGGTTTAGTTGTAACAGGTGAAGTTAAAAAATCAAGATTGATCAAAAATTCTGGAGCTCAAGAAGGAGATGCCTTGGTTCTTACAAAGCCTTTGGGATCTGGTATCATATCTACAGCCATAAAAAATGAAATAGCTTCAAAAGAAATGATCAATGACGTAACTAACTGTATGAGCACTCTCAATGCTTTTGCTGGCGAATTGATGCATGAATTTTCAGTTAATGCTTCTACAGATATAACGGGTTTTGGACTTCTCGGCCACCTATACGAAATGTGTAAAGCAAGTAAGGTAACAGCTGAAATAAAGTTTGATAGTATTCCATTTTTAAATGGTGTTTTAACATTAGCAGAAAATGGCAATATACCAGGGGGCACAAAACGAAACCTTGAATATATTTCTGAAATAATAGATTTTTCAGATCGATTAAATCATATTGAAAAACTAATGATTTGCGATGCACAAACTTCAGGAGGATTACTTGTTGCCTTACCACAATCAAAAGCAAATGAATATGCAAAAATATGTAAAGAAAAAACTGGTCTTGAATCAAGCCAAATAGGGGCCCTTTCTTCATATAAGGGAAAAAATATTATTATAATCTGATTTATATACGATAAATTTTGTCGTATATAATCATTGTAGTCTATATAAAATAAATTGTAATTTTTAGTAGGACATTTTTTATGTTAAATATTACACGAAAAGTAGAATATGCATTGATTGCATTAAGGCACATGCAGTCTAAAAATAATACGGACTTAACAAGTGCAAAAGAAATTGCTACAAAATATGGTATTCCTCAGCAGCTTCTGGCAAAAACATTGCAACAAATGGCTCGAGATGGCATCATTAAAGCTGTACAAGGTCCAGCTGGTGGTTACAAAATAGCAGCAAATCTAAAATCAATTTCTCTAAAGGACTTTTTTGAGAAACTTGAAGGACCGCTAGGAATGATGGATTGTTATTTTGACTCTGAGTGTCTGCAAATAACAAATTGTAATATTCGCATTCCTATTCAAAGAATTAATGATAATATGAGAAGTATGTTTTCCAAAATGACACTTCAGGAGATCACTCAATAATGACTCAGGTACAAGAAGATAAAATAATCGAAATATTAAAACAGTGCTATGACCCTGAGCTTCCAGTGGATCTTTGGAATTTAGGATTAATCTACAATATTCAAATACAAGAGGCATACGATGAGAACAAATCAGATGTAAACATTGTTATGTCGTTAACCACACCAGGCTGTACCATGGGGGAACAAATGTCAAATGATATAAAAACTAAACTTGAAAATCTTGATGAAATAAATCAAGCATTTGTTGAAGTAACTTTTGATCCACCTTGGAATCCAGAAATGATCACCGATGAAGCCAGAGAGAAGCTTGGAATAGATTTGTCTAGTCCTCAAGAACGAAAAGAACCTACAGTTAAAACGGAGTGGGAATAATGAAGAAGCAAAACAATACAAAAGAAATATTTGATGCTGGCATTAAGATATCTAAAAAAGCTGCGGAGCGTCTATCTTCTGTTATGGAGGCTGAAGGTAAAAAGGGCTTCGGTCTTAGAATGGAAGTAACTACTGGTGGGTGCTCGGGAATGAATTATGATATGTCATTTGAAAAAGAACAAAAAGAATTTGATAAGGTATTCAATAGTCAGGGTATGAATATATTTTGCGATTTAAAAAGCTATCTATATCTTAAAGGAATTGAGATTGATTTCTCAAGTGATATGCTTAATGGGGGGTTTAAAATTGTGAATCCAAATGCCGAACGTACTTGCGGTTGCGGAACTTCTTTTTCAGTATAGGCAAATATGAAAAACGATCAGAGTATTATTGATTCGGCAATAAGCCAAGAATATGAATACGGCTTCACTACCGATATAGACCAAGAAAAAATTCCCCCTGGGTTGAATGAGGATGTAATACGAATTATATCATCAAAAAAACAGGAACCTAAATGGCTGTTAAATTGGAGATTAAAAGCTTATAAGCAATGGCTCAAAATGGAGGAGCCTGATTGGTCAAAATTGAATTATGAGGATATTGATTTTCAATCTATCTCATATTATGCAGCCCCAAAACAAAAAGAAAAACTTAAAAGTTTAGATGAGGTAGATCCAGAGTTATTGGACACCTATAATAAGCTGGGAATACCATTAGAAGAACAAAAGATGTTAGCTAATGTCGCAGTTGATGCAGTATTTGATAGCGTATCAGTTACAACAACCTTTAAAGAAGAGTTAGAAAAACATGGTGTTATTTTTTGTTCTTTTTCCGAAGCAGTTCATAATCACCCAGACATAGTAAAAAAATATTTAGGAAGTGTTGTTCCAACAACTGACAATTATTTTGCGGCACTTAACTCAGCTGTTTTTAGCGATGGTAGTTTTGTTTATATCCCAAAAAATGTTAGATGTCCAATGGAGCTATCAACTTATTTCAGAATTAACGCTGCAAATACAGGTCAGTTTGAAAGAACTCTGATTATTGCAGAAGAAGGCAGCCATGTCAGCTATTTAGAAGGCTGCACTGCTCCAATGAGAGACGAAAATCAACTTCATGCAGCAGTTGTTGAATTAGTTGCGCATAAAAATGCTCAAATAAAATATTCTACAGTACAAAATTGGTATCCCGGCAACCCAAAAACTGGCAAAGGGGGTATTTATAATTTTGTAACAAAACGTGGAACATGCTTAGGTGAAAATTCAAAAATTTCGTGGACCCAAGTTGAGACGGGCTCTGCACTAACATGGAAATATCCAAGTTGTATACTGAAGGGAGATAATTCTGTTGGCGAATTCTATTCAGTTGCGTTGTCAAATAATTTTCAACAGGCTGATACAGGAACTAAGATGATACATCTTGGGAAAAATACAAAAAGTACAATTATATCTAAGGGAATCTCAGCCGGCAAAGGTCAGAATACATATCGTGGCGGTGTAAAAATAATGAAAAATGCTGAGAACGCTAGAAACTACTCCCAGTGTGATTCTATTTTGATTGGAGATAATTGTGGTGCTCATACATTCCCGTATATCGATGTTAGGAACCCTTCAGCGCAAATGGAACATGAAGCATCAACATCAAAAATCGGCGAAGATCAATTATTTTATTGTAACCAACGTGGAATATCTACTGAAGATGCAGTCTCCTTAATCGTAAATGGGTTCTGTAAGGATGTTTTTAATGAACTACCAATGGAATTTGCTGTTGAAGCGCAAAAGCTAATGGAAGTAAGCCTGGAGGGTGCAGTGGGATAAAATTATTCATTTAATTTTATTAATCATCTATACACACTTCGAATGTTAATAATTAAAAATATATATGCTAGGGTTGATGGAAAGGAAATTTTGAAAGGAATTAATCTTTCCATAAAGCCTGGTGAATTACATGCCATAATGGGACGAAATGGTTCTGGTAAAAGTACTCTTGCTAATATAATTACTGGACGTGATAATTTTGTAGTCACTAAAGGCTCTATAACCTATAATGGGAATAATCTACTTGAAATGTCAATTGAAGATCGCGCTTTGGCTGGCATTTTCATGTCATTTCAATATCCTGTATCAATCCCAGGCGTTAATAATGCTTATTTTTTAAGAGCAGCACTTAATTCAAAATTAAAAAATCAGGGAAAAAGTGAAATCAATGCCTCTGACTTTATGATGCTGATGCGTGAAAAAGTAAAATCGGTAAATCTAAATGAAACATATTTAAGCAGAGCAGTAAATGATGGATTTTCAGGGGGAGAGAAAAAAAGAAATGAGATTTTACAAATGCTCACATTAGAACCTGAATTATCTATACTTGATGAAACTGACTCTGGCCTTGATATTGATGCTTTGAAAACCATTGCAGAAGGTGTTAATAAATTTAGAAATAAAGACAGGTCATTTTTAGCTATCACTCATTATCAACGACTCCTTGATTATATGCACCCAGATTATATTCATGTATTAATAGATGGAAAAATTATGAAGTCGGGTGATATTTCACTCGCTCATAAGTTAGAAGAAAAAGGTTATTCTTGGCTTGAATCATGAAACAATTTCAAAAACAATTTGATGATTTATTAGCTTATTCGCCAAATGAAGATCCAGAACTACGTAAACTACGTTCAACTGCATTTGATCAATTTAAGAATTTGGGAATCCCAACAAAAAAATGGGAAGAATGGAAATTCACAGATTTTTCACCAATACAAAAAATAAATTATAGATTATCCCAACCAGAAGACTTACCTCAATTATCAAATAATATATCAGAGCGGATTCCAAACGCATATCTTATTTTTATAGTCAATGGTCATTATCAACGGGATTTGTCAGATTTGCCTGAATCAATATCGATAACTACTAACCTTGATCATTTCAAATCAAATAAAGAATTATATGTAAATGAAGAAAATACAAATCCATTTACTGCATTAAACACATCAATGATGAATTCGGGTATTTGTATTAAACTTGATTCAAATGTGATCATAGAAAAACCAATTCAATTGATATATGCTACAGTGGATATTTCAGATCCTCTTATGAATCATCCAAGATTTGTTTTTGAACTTGGATATAATTCAGAAGCGACAATTATTGAACACTATGTGGGATCAACTGATTTAGCTTATTTCATTAATCCTGTCTCAAATATTTTTTTAAATAATAATGCAAAGTTACATCACTTTCGTGTTGAAGAAGATGATGCTCTAGCTAATCATATTGCATCAACAAATTATTTTCTAAAAGCTGACAGCCAATTAAATGCAGTATCTATATCTTCTGGCGCTAAATTATTTCGCCATAATATAAAGTTGACTTTCAATGATCAGGGAGGATATGCAAATCTAAGTGGGTTGTCAACTATTAAGAATGATCAACACCATGATCAAAATATAATTATTGATCATTTTAATAATTCATGCCAAAGTGAACAGTTATTCAAATATATCTTATCTGATAAGTCATCTGGTGTATTTAATGGTAAAGTGGTTGTTAAAGAAAACACACAACATACTGATGCTGATCAAGCAAATAAGAACCTATTATTAAGCTCCGAAGCGATTATGAATACAAACCCTCAACTTGAGATCTATTCTGAAGATGTAAAGTGTTCGCATGGATCAACAACTGGACAGATCGATTCCGAAGCACTCTTTTATCTGCAATCGAGGGGCATAAGTAAGTCCAAGTCAATTGAATTAATTATTAATGGATTTGCAAAAGATATCGTTGACCATATAAATAATGAAGATGTTAAAAGTTATATCAATACCAAAGTAACAAATTGGATAGAGAAAGTTTTAATTGATGTCTAGTATAGTTGAAATACTTAATTCAATAAGAGATGAATTTTCCGTATTTAATGACCCTAGAGATAAATATATATTTCTAGTAGATCTTGCAAAAGATTTAGGCGGTCTAACAGAAGAAGAAAAAGTTGAAGCGAATCGAATTCATGGCTGCACATCTCAGGCTTGGGTCACTTGCAAAAAAAATAATAGTAAATATTTTTTTAAAACAGATTCAGATGCAATGATAGTTAGAGGCCTTCTTTCTTTAATAGAGCGATCATTTAATGATCATACAAAAGAGGAAATATTAAATATTGATGGAAGCCAATTCCTTGATTCAGTAGGGTTAGGACGTTCTATAAGTAGTCAACGAACAAATGGCTTCAGTAATGCTATAAACAAAATTCAAAAAGAGTTATTGGATTAAAATATGTATTCAGATATCGATGAAGAAGTAATATTAGAACGTAATTGTGAAGCTACGCTTATTCCCTTTGGTAATAAAATTACTCTCAAAAAAGGTGAAGAAGGTCATATAACCCAAGCTTTAGGTGGAAGTTATACAATAATGATTCGCGGAAATTTAGTTCGAATTGAAGGTAGTGACGCAGATGCTATAGGAAAAGTGCCAGAAGTCCAACCGTGGCTAGAAGAAAATAATGTAGATGGAAGTATTAATGAAAAAGCAGTTTGGGAAGCAATGAAAACGTGCTATGACCCAGAAATTCCTGTTAATGTAGTTGATCTTGGCCTTATATATTCCTGTGAAATAACGGACAATAAGGATGGTGGATCTAATGTCGATATAAAAATGACACTTACTGCACCTGGCTGTGGTATGGGTGATATGATTGCAACAGAAGTGAAACAAAAAATTGAGGGTGTACCTGGATCAAGCATTGTCAACGTTGAACTTGTTTGGGATCCGCCATGGGATCGTGAAATGATCAATGAAGCAGCTCGACTTCAATTGGGTATGCTTTAGTAGTGCTAGATGTAAATAATATTAGAAATGACTTTCCTGCTTTTAGAAGTAAAGAAAAGAATTTCATATATCTTGATTCCGCATCCACAAGTCAAAAACCCCAATCAGTAATAGATTCCGTATCATCCTATTATAGTTCATATGCAGCTAATATTCATCGGGCCCTTTATGAAATAGGAGAAAAGGCCACTGACAAATATGAAAATGTTCGAGACAAAGTAAAACAATTCATGAATGTCCCTGATTCCCATAGTGTTATTTTTTCAAGGAGCACAACGGAATCAATTAATTTAATTGCTTATGCATGGGGAACAAAAAATCTTAGCCAAGATGATCATATTCTTATAACAGAAATGGAACATCATAGTAATATTGTACCCTGGCAACTATTAGCTTCTAGATCAAACGCTGCACTTGATTATATTTCATTAAAAAATGATGGAATGTTGGAATTAGAATCATTTAAAAAAAAGATTTCCCCAAAAACAAAAATCCTTAGCATAAGCCATCAGTCAAATGTTTTTGGAACAGTGAATCCAATAAATGAAATTATTGATGAAGCCAAAAAAGTTGATGCAATTACAGTTATAGATGGAGCACAAGCCGTTCCCCATATGAAAGTAAATATTGAAGATCTAGGTTGTGACTTTTACGCATTTTCTGGACATAAAATGTTAGGACCAACTGGTGTTGGTGTATTAATAGGTAGAAAAAATATTTTGGAAGAAATGGATCCATTTATGGGTGGAGGTGAAATGATTAATACTGTAAATATGGATAAATCTACATGGAACGATGTCCCATGGAAATTTGAAGCGGGAACTCCTAATATCGCACAAGTAATTGGCTTAGGAGCTGCAATTGATTACATAGAAAAAATTGGTATTGAAAATATTCACCAATATGAACAAGAATTACTAAAATATGGATTAGATATTCTTTCTCAAGATGAGAATATAACTTTATATGGTAATCCTACAATGCGGGGTGCTGTCATTCCCTTCAATGTTAAAAATATCCATCCACATGATCTTGCTAAATTTTTAGATACTGATGGTATTTGTATCCGCGCTGGTCACCATTGTGCACAACCAATCATGAACAAACTAAAAATTACTGCGACAGCTCGCGCAAGCTTTTATATTTATAATACAAGAAACGATATTGAAAAATTAGTAGAAGGAATTAAAAAAACAGCCGACATCTTCAATTGATTCTTGCTTACTTTTAACCTATTAATTAAAGTCTATAAAGGAGGTTGAGTATGAGTGATAATGGAAATGAACCAAAAAAATATAGATATCTAGTAACAACGAGATGGTATGTTGAAACAGATGAAGAATTAGTTGCCGGAGCAACTGAGACTGATGAAAAACTATTAGACTTAGTTCGTCGACAAAGTAATGGGAAGCCTTGCTTACCTGATTGCCCGACTAAAAATATTGAGGGCTATGGAATTTTAGATTATCACTACTTTATGGGTGATAATAAAACGGTTTATATGTCTACAGACAAGATTAAAGACTAGATGGAAACTATTTTTCTTAATGATTTCTTGGATGATGGAATCCTAAGAGAAAAGGTCTTCCGACAAAAAGTTGCTGATGTTGATTGGTCTCAATATAGCGATAAACGTGTACTAATTAAGGGTTGCTCAGAAGTCCCAATTCCAACTTGGGCATATCTAATTTTAACCGCAGAATTATCTCAGTATGTTCAAAGAATTTATTTTGGTGAGTTACGATCAGCTGTAAAAATTTTTATACGAGAGGATCATAACTTTGACTAAAGATCGAGTTAGTTGGGAAAAGTATTTTATGAATATTGCTAAAGAAGTTGCAACACGATCTACATGTGATAGAAAAAATGTTGGAGCTGTGATTGTTCGCGAAAAAACTATTTTATCTACTGGCTACAATGGATCGATCAAAGGTTTAGATCACTGCGATGATACTGGACACGAAATGGAAAATACTCATTGTGTTAGGACTATACATGCGGAGGCGAATGCAATCGTTCAAGCAGCACGTCATGGAATACGAATTGATGATAGCGAAATTTTTGTGACAGCTTCCCCCTGCTATGATTGTTTTAAAATGATTGCAAATTCAGGAATTAATAAAATTTATTTTGGAGAATTTTATCGCGATGAAAGAATTATAGCGCATGCTTCGGCTCTAAAGATTGAACTTATTGATTTATCGAATTAATTTATACCCATGCCAAAATTTAAAATAAACGTTAATGGTAAAAATCATAAAGTCAATGTTGATGGTGACATGCCATTACTTTGGGTTTTAAGAGATGAACTTGGGTATACAGGAACAAAATATGGTTGCGGGCGTGGATTATGTGGATCATGTACTATACATTTAGATGGAGAAGCTACACGTGCATGTATGACTCCTATTGAAAATGCAGATGAAGGTAATATTGTTACTATAGAAGGCTTATCAAATGACAATTCACATCCTATACAAAAAGCCTGGGTAAAACATGAAGTTTCTCAATGTGGTTATTGCCAACCCGGTCAGATGATGACCGCTGCAGCTTTATTAGAAAGAAATCCTAATCCCGATGATGAAGATATTGATAATGCAATGAAAATGAATCTTTGCAGATGTGGTACTTATGATAGGATACGTAAAGCAATTCATTCAGCTGGTAAGAATAAGTAAAAATTATGGCATACAATCGGAGAGATTTTTTAAAAGTAACTTCATCTGCCGGCATCGGCTTAATGGTCGGTGTAGTATTGCCTTATAAAAAGCGATTAATTGCTTCAGGAATAGCCAAGGATTCTTTTGAGCCTAATGTATGGATCAAAATTCAATCAGATAATATAATAAATATAGTTACTGCAAAATCTGAAATGGGTCAACACATACGTACGTCTATCCCAATGATAATAGCAGAAGAACTTGAAGCTGATTGGTCACATGTTAAAGTAGTGCAAGCTGAAACTCATCCTGATAAATATGGAAGTCAAAGTACAGGAGGTAGTGGTTCAATAAGACGCTCATACATGCGTCTAAGAAAAGCAGGTGCAACAGCAAGAGAAATGTTAATTGAAGCTGCTTCAATTAAATGGGATGTCCCTGCTAAAGAGTGTAAAGCTCAAATGAGCAAAGTCATTCATAGCAAATCTAAGAGATCTTTAAGCTTTGGAGATCTTGCACCATTAGCAGGAACACTTAATCCTCCTGAAGATCCAAATTTAAAAAATGAAAAAGATTTCAAAATAATTGGCAACTCGATGCCTGGACTTGATACGCATGCTCGCGTTAATGGAACTGCAAAATTTGGTCTCGATATCAGATTGCCAAATATGCTATATGCTACTGTACTAAAATGTGAAACATTTGGTGGCTCTGTAAAGTCTTTCAATTCAAAAAAAGCAAAGAAAATAAATGGCGTAAAAGATGTATTTGAAGTTGAAGGTGGTATCGCAGTAGTTGCTACCAATACTTGGTCTGCAATTAAAGGACAAAGAGCGCTTGAGGTTGAATGGAATCATGGAGATTTTCATTCATGGGATAGTAAAAAAATTAAAAAAATGATGGAAAAAAAATCTAAAGGCGAAGCTGCAATTGCTAAAGAAGATGGGAATATAAAAAATTTAAATAATGATCTATCAATTGAATCCAAATATGAAGTATCCTTTACATCTCATGCAACAATGGAACCAATGAATTGTGTAGCGCATGTAAATAAAAATTCGGCCGAATTATGGGTACCAACTCAGTCTCCTCAGCGCATCCAGAGCTCTACTGCTGAACAACTTAATATTGATATAGAAAAAGTTAAGGTACATGTTACTTTAATGGGAGGAGGGTTTGGAAGAAGACTGTTTTCAGACTTTATACCTGATGCGGTAGAAATTTCTAAGAAAATAAGAAAGCCAGTTAAACTTCTTTGGACAAGAGAAGTTGATATGAAACATGATTACTATCGTCCAGCAAGTATCCATAAACTTAAAGGAACGTTATCAAAAAGTAATGAATTAATTAGCTGGCAACATCGAATTACTTCCCCTTCCATATCAGGGCAAAGATCGCCTGAACGCTTTAAAGATGGTAGACTAGATCGAAGTGCAGTAAATGGTGCTAATAATTTGCCCTATAAAATCCCAAATATTCTAGTTGATTATGTGATGTCTAATACTAGTGTGCCTGTTGGTTGGTGGAGATCTGTTTATAATTCTCAGAATGCTTTTGCTAATGAAGTATTTATTGATGAGCTTGCTCATAGGGCAGGTACAGATGCTTTAGAATTCAGAATGAATATGTTACATGACTCACCTCGACATAAAGAAGCATTAAGATTAGCTGCGGAAAAAGCTGGTTGGGGAAAATCTTTACCCAAGGGGCAAGGTATGGGCTTAGCGGTACATGAATCTTTCGGATCATGGTCTGCACAAGTTGCTCAGGTTACAGTTTCGAAAAATCATGAGATATCAATTGATAAGATTGTTGCATCTGTTGACTGCGGTACAGTTATTAATCCTGATGGAGTAAAAGCACAGATGGAAGGCTCGATCGTTTATGGTTTAACCTCTACTTTAAAAGGTGAAATAACAATTGAAAAAGGTGCTGTAGCTCAATCTAACTTTCATGAATTCGAACTCCTTCAAATGCATGAAATGCCAAAAGTCGAAATATATATTGTCCCAAGTTTAGAACCCCCGGGTGGAGCAGGTGAACCAGGACTCCCTCCTGTTGCGCCAGCAGTGGCAAATGCTATTTTCAATGCAACCGGGAAAAGAATACGTAAACTCCCAATTACATCAAAAGACCTAGAAGGTTAAATTTTTTGTAGTTTAAAAAACTAGTTTGAATATTTCTGCAACAATTCTTGCTGCGGGCTCTTCTCAAAGAATGCATGGTAATAATAAGTTATTATTACCATTTAAGGATAAAACATTAATAAATGCAGTTTGTCAAACTATAATTGATTCTCATTTAGAACCTATATTTGTTGTTACAGGTTTTGAAAACAATAAAGTAGCAAAAGCCTTACCTAAATCAATAGATAAAATTATATATAATAAAGACTGGCAAAAGGGTATGGCTCAATCAATAAATAAAGCAATAATATCATTGCCAAAAAATATTGATGGAAATATGATTATTTTAGGAGATATGCCGCTAATCAAAGTAGAAACAATCAACAGATTGAGAGAAGCTTTTTTGAGATATAATGGTAAAAAGATTATATATGCTAATCATTTTGGGAAACAAGTAAATCCGGTAATATTTCCAAAGAAGTATTTTAATGAAATACTTCTTTTAGATGGAGATGTTGGTTGCAAAAATATTATTACCCAAAATATAGAAAATTCTTTTGGTGTTTCAATAGATTCATCAGAAGTTATTTTTGATTGTGATACTAAAAAGGATTATTCTGAATTAGTATCGATGAAATTTAATAATGTCTAAACAAAAAAAATTATTAAACGAAGCTTTAAGGCTTGAGAAAAATGAAAGACCATATGCTATAGCTACTGTTATTAGTGTTAAGGGATCTTCATCAGGTCGCGTTGGAGACAAAGCAATCTTTGATGAAAAAGGTCAAAGAATTATGGGCTATATTGGTGGAGGCTGCATTGAAAATGCAGCTTCAGATATAGCGATCGAAACTTTAATTAATGGAATACCTAAAATAGTTGAGATTGACCTTGATAGTGATACTATTTCAATGGGAATTCCTTGTGGAGGAAGTATGTCAGTAATTGTTGAACCCCATATGATTGATTCTGTTATTTTAATTCGAGGCGAAGGTAGAATAGTAGAGGTATTATGTAGTATGGCCAAACTATTAAACTTTAAAATAATTATTCATACGTCTAAAAGTAATCTTCATTCTTCTAGAAGCAATGAAAAACTTTATCCTGACGCTGATAAAATCATAACTGAAAATTTAAACGTTGAAAAAATTGATGAAAAAATAAATTATTTTATCCTAGCCACTCACCATAGCGATGATGATAAAATATCACTTGCTGCTATTAAAAAAGGAATACCGTATGTTGGCGTTATTGCAAGCAAAAAAAAAGCTGACCTTATAAAGGAATATCTACAACAAAATAATGTTTCAGATTCTGAAATAAAAAATCTTTATTCACCTACAGGATTAGATCTTAATGCCAAAACACCTGAACAAATTGCACTTAGTATATTATCGGAAATTGTTATGCTAGATAATCAAGGAACAGGAAAACAAATGGCTACAGCTGAAAAAACCGATCAATCTTGATAAATAATGAATTCGATTGTGATGGATTCCATTTTCCATCTTGATAAGAATAATAATTATTATCATTCAAATTATATACGGCATAAATCAAACTACCCGGTAAATATTCCCATCTAAATACAAAGGTTCCGACACGATTATCAATCTTAAAATCTTTATCCGTACCATAATTATACGGCTCTAAATCAAAAGATTTTTCTCTTACTAATCTATTATAATCTTTATAATCCATTTCTACCTTAAACGGTTGATAATATGCCTCAAAAGTCATTTTTGATGAAAATGCAACATTTAACCTAAGCTCTGTATTCGTTTGTTTGCGTAATACATTTGAATATATGATATTGGGTCCATTTTCATCTTCTACAATACCAACCCATTGCATTGAGCCAGGTTTATACTCATTAGATGATTGTATAGAAAAATTTATGTAATCAGTAGGCCTCAAAGTTATTTCTAAACCATATCTTCTTCCAGATCCTCTCAAAGGCCCTTCACTATAATTAAATGAAGGTCTCAAAATGATTCTTTTGCGTCGATCAGTTCGAAACCAAAAATCAAATGAATTCCAAGCCTCATCTTTAATAATGACTGCTCTCGAGTCTCGATAAATATCGTCATCTTCAAACGTTTCACCCGCAGCTGAAATAGACCATCCTAATCCCCAATAGTTTAAAAAGTTATTATCTTGTTGTAATTCAATCTTTTTTCTTGTTAATAAAGCACCACCTCGATCATCTTTACCACGACCTCCAGTATCAAGCTTTAAATCCATTTGTTGAGTTAAAAAAATTCCTTTGGGATAGTCACGTCTAATTGATCCTCTTAACCCTGAATACCAATTATTATTTTTCTCTTGGTAACCCATATCACTCACATCAAAATTTTTATTTTTATAACCGCCCCACCATCTGACATCCCACCAAACTGGATCTCGATAACCTAAAATAAAACGACCCGCATGACCTGATTGTTCAGATCTTATTGAATTTGCAAACTGTCCTGAGAATGAAAGTTTGTTTTCTAATAAATTTAAATTCCAGTCAGCATTCAGAACACTTGCATTCTTAGATTCATTTTGGCGACGAAGATCTGTTGCCATAAAACCAATAGTTGAAAGTTCGTTAACAATAGGTTTCTCAAGTCGGCCAACAAAATAATTTGCATATGGTTCAATTAAAAACTTCTTTCGCTCAATATTTCCATTAATCTCATCCTCTACAGTTCCATATTCTTGATCAGTAATAGCATTGATTAATCCATATTTTAATCCTGATTGAGTCTCACCTAAAATTTTAGCTGCACCAAGAATTGTTGTCTCATTGGGTTTATCTATAATCGATCCTGAATCAGGTTTGTAATAGCCAGGTTTTTTCCCAATCCTTCTTGAATTAAATAAATTTAATCTACTTTTAAAAAAATTTGCCCCTTGAACAAAAAAGGGTCTTCTTTCATCTAATCGAGTTTCAAAAGCTGATAAATTAAGGACTGAAGGATCCGCCTGCACTTGACCAAAGTCTGGATTGAAGGTCATATTTAGTGTTGTATTAGAATTAAGATTATATCGAGTATCTAAACCATAATTTTGAACATTTTCATTTTGATCTGTTTTTGTTTGCCCACCCAATAAATAAGGTACTAATTCAATATTTTTAGGTTGAGGTATATCTTCAATACCTTTTAATACACCATAATGAGGGACAATACCCCGAACGCCTTTTGGCCGACCTGGCCAGTGCATTTCTTCTTGGTTACTGTAATAACCTCTTTGCAAAGAAGTTCCCCATTCCTGGATTTTAGATTTACTATATTGAAACACATTAAAAGGGATTCTTATCTCAGCTGACCACCCATCATTATGAAAAGAAACTTTACTATCCCAAACTGCATTCCATGTACCATCAAAACCACCATAACCCTCGCCTGTAATCGCAACATCTACTTGGACTTCAGCTGCATTTACTGCAAACCAATAACCTGTTTTATCATCATTCCTTGAATCAATTCCAATCCCAACCCAATCAGAATTAAAATCAAACCCAGTTCTCCAATCATCACGACGCGTTCTCCGAACCATG
>MDSY01143540.1_pt1 | contig 15012 bp, 11 predicted proteins | sample 811131 | NCBI WGS metagenome assembly MDSY01 (sample SAMN05326643, study PRJNA326480) | marine metagenome | isolation source: seawater | place: Atlantic Ocean: South West | collected 2010 | reverse complement strand
CGCCCTGTCCCCGAGGTCGAACGGCGATCCCAAACGCGCCCAGAGGAGAATCTACGACGCCGTGCGAAGCGCGGGTCGTTGTGCGTCGCAATCGAGGAGGCGGCGGCGGCGGTATCGATTTCGGTTCCACCCTCGGGTTTGCTTTTTGCTCGATTCGTTTGATCGACCACGTTGGTTTCAAAACCAAAGGAGGAGTTGATCGCGATATGGGTCACATTTGATCGGACGACTGTGACACTTGGAGGATTCTCAGCAACCACGAATTTATCCAAATCTACGTCATCTCACTCTTGCCTCGCGCGTAGCCGTGTTGTCTCGTCGCCGTCGCTTAGTTCGACCGCGCCATGAGTTCCGTCGCCGTCTTGGGCCTGGCGAGCGCCCCATCGCTGGGGCACGTGCCCCGTTCGCGTCGCGTCGAGCACAAACGCGTCGCCATCACTCGCCGCCCACTCCAGGTGTCTATTTACGCGTCATCCGACTCGAGGAAGGTCACCGCGAAGGCCTCCTCCGCCAGCGCCGGCGACCCGTCCTCGTGCAGCGCGTGGCGCGGCGACACTCCCCCACAGAGCAGCTTACCTGTGAAGCCCGACGGGAGCGTCGATTACACGAGCATCGACGCCTCTCCAATCAGTAAAGTGCTGATTCGCACCATAAGAGGCTTGCTCGTCAAGGAGGTGGGGTACGACACGGACAAGCGCCCGTGGGACAACTTCGACGCAGTTCTCACGTCTGTACGCGAAGTCAACGACATGGACGGCACCGCCCGGGACGTGACCGTACGCGCCAAACGCGTGTTCGCCGGCATTCTCCCCGCCCTATACATCGGGTGGGTCCCCCCAATCTGGAAAAACGGAATAAAAAAGGTCGCGCCGCAATGGGCGGGCAACTACGCGTTCGTGTTGGTGTTTACCACTTTGTTTCCCTGGCTCATGGGCCCGATGGAGGGTATAGATCATGTAGAGGTAGAACTCCCTGACGCGTTACGCAACACGTTCAAAAACCTTCCAAGAACAATCAAGGTACCGCAAGCCATCAAGGCCGAGCGATGTCGTTTTTTGGAGCAAAGCGGGTGCGCTAGTGTGTGCGTTAACTCGTGCAAAGCGCCGTCCCAGGAATGGCTCGGGGAGGATTTCGGGATGGATCTGCACATCCAGCCCAACTATGATGACTTTTCGTGCCAGTGGAAGTTCAACGTGAAACCGCCGCCGTTGTACGAAGACGCGGCAGTGATGGTGCCTTGTTTCACGAAATGTCCTAGCGAGTACAAAGGCGAGAAAGACGCGTGGCGCCAAGCGGCGAGGATTAAGTCAGGAATAGGAATTGAAGGGGGGGTTGATAAGTACACTGGTGAAACATTAGAAGCGATTGAACGACGAGCCTCGGAAGCCGCTAAAATGGACGCTGCGTTGGTATCCGGTGGGATGGCCAACGACGCGAGCGCGGTTTCAGAGGAAGGGTTCATCGAGCGAGTCGATGCGGTGAAATCAGGCGGGAAGTGCTGGAGCGTGGACGAAGAGAGGAAACTGATGGGGGAGGTTAAAACGAAAGCGTAATTAGTGTCGAAGGTTGTATCAAAAGATGTCTCTGCCCCTCATTGTCTCTACTCTACTCATTACTGCTACTCATTGTCGCCACTCTACTCTGTCTGTCACTCACGTCTCGTGCTCGTCGTCAAACCTGAAGTAGCCGCGGATGGTGAACGGCTCGGGCTCATGTTTGATCTCGGGCTCGAGCTTGATCTCGGGCGGACTCTTCTGCTCGAGCTTGATCCGCTTAGAGCTTAGTGGATCTACGCGTGCTTTTTTACACTTCCGGCGGTCGTATTTCACCTTGCCGTGAGGGCAAGGGGTGCACGCTGCGCACCAGATTTGCTTCTTCCCGTGGGGGCACCCTCTGCGCTTCGCGCAGTTGCCTTTCACCTTGCCGTGAGGACAAGGGTTGCACTCCGAGCACTTGTATTTCAGCTTCCCGTGAGGGCAGTCGCTGCAGTCCACGCAGCGGTGTTCTATCTTGCCGTGGGGACACGGGTTGCACTCCTTGCACTGGTGTAACTGCCTTCCGTGCGAGCATCGTTTATGTCTTCCCCCCAGTATTCACCTCCGCGCGCGCTTACGTCTGCGCTCCGCTCGCCACGACGTGCGAAGACCGGAGTCGTAGCTTTTTGAGGTGACTTGTCGTCATTTGCGAGAAAGGCGTCCTTGGAATTTCCGACAGCCCGCGGCCCGACCCGATTGTCTATATCGACACCACACAACTCGTCGCGCACGAGCGGACGCGGCCTCGTCGCGTCCGGCGCCCTTCCTTTACGAGAGCGCGGCCAACATGGCGGACGATACATCGGACGAGCAAAACCCATCCAATGGCTGCATTTGGAAGGTGCGCGGCGGACACTCTCGGCATTTCTCTATTCATTTTCGTTTCGCCGACTTATCGCTCCCGGACGTATCGATGTGCCCTAACCCTCCGTGCCTACGTTCGTGCTCCCCTCGTCCCAACGCCGCTGACATACATCCCCGTCCCTCATTTTGTTTAAACAGTGCCTTGCTGACGCCACCGCGGTGCGTGCAGTAACCGGCTCAAGAGTACAGCTGCTGTGCGTGGACGCTTCTTCCAAATTCGTTGTCTTCGGCTCCAACATAGGCAGCGTGTACGTGTTCGAGCGCCGGGGGGTTGGAGGGTTGGCGTTGGAGGACCGAAACGACATCCACACAGACGATATCGCCCTACCCATTGACGGCCCGTTAAAGTTCAAAGAGCGGTTCATGGTGGAAACGCACGCGGGCAGCAGCGCGTCAAAGCCAATCGTGAAGATAAAAATAAACCCCCAGCGGTCGCGAATCGCGCTGGCGTTCGACGACGGCGAACTCGAGGTGTGCGAGTTTTCGTGCGACGATTGTGGCGACGGTTCATCTTCCACAAGGGCATCCTCTCAACGAGTCTCTGGACGGTACGAAGCCGGTGTACCTTCCGGGCACAAGGGGAACTTCGTTACGTCGGTTTCTTGGTCACCGGCTGGCGACGCGTTTGCGTGTGGGGATGACAATGGTGCCGTGTCTGTCGTGCACTTGGAGGGAAGAGACGCTGGGGCGCACACCATACGGTTCGAGCAGCCTATTACACAGGTTGATTTCATGGACTCGCACGGCACTACATTACTCATGAGCACGACGGCGCAATTGTATTTAATGCACAGACACAACGGGTTCAAGAAGACGCCCATTGGGGGAAAACCGCGCGATGGAAATTTTGGAGCGGCGAGCCACCCCTGGACCAAAGCCGCGGTGCCGGAGAGCTGCGAGTATTTGGAAGATGACGAGGGTGATGAAAATGAAAAAAAAAAACAAACATGGTGGATGTTCGGCGCGCGGCCTGGTAGGAGGCTGTGGGTGTGCAAGGCCTCAACTGATGGGGAGTTGTCAGAGGCGAAAGTGTTGGCAACGGTGAGGCCGTCTATACCCGAACCGAGCCCGAACCCGGGGTGCAGTCGTGAAAAGACTGAGACGTCGACAGACAGTACCACCTTGGACGTCAAAAGCAATAAAAGAAAGCCCAAGAAGTGGGAGTTCGGCAGGTTACACGTGGTCGGCCCGTGCTTGCTGTCAAGTTCAAACAGCACAATCGCGGTGATTGACATCGTCAACGCCTCTGTGCTGGCGTGGTACCCGCTTGAGGCTGACGGAAATAAAAATGGAGGGATGGGTTTGTTGCGTTCCGACGTCGCGACGTGTGGACCGAGGACGTTCGGTTTAGGGACCGACGGCGGCGTGTGGTGTCTGCACACGCCATCCACGGTGTCTGCACTTGCAAGCACACACGCTGCACAGGAGTTAAAACTGCGCGAAACGGCACCTTCCTCGCCATCAGCGCAGCATCTCACACCAGGTCAACACTTGGAACGCATCACGGAAAGATTGAAAGCGGTGCGGGTGGAAACTTCTTGTGAAAAGTCGAAAAGAACACAAGACGAACAAATTTCGAAAGCCACGCCATGGGAGCGCGCAAACTCCTCGCGCGCGCTTTCGTTGGCAATGGAAACGAAACCAGAACCTGAGGCGATGGAAACGAAAGAACCCGAGCCTTACGCGACCACGGGTAACGATGCACCGTGCAAGGTTGCGGAAGAACTACAAGAGCAACCGTATGTGTCTTCGCAACCGTCTGCGTCTTCGATTGACCCGATCGACACGCCGTCAAAAGACCCTCCAGCGAGTGACGCACTACCTGAAACAGTACCAGTACCAGACCCCAGTACGAGTAACGGATCAGATTCGACTCAAAAACCCGAAACAGATCAGCCCATCGGGTTCATCACGCGCATGAAAAACGCCAAAACGCAGAAACGACACCCCGCGGAACACGTGCGACGGATCATGGAGATTACCAAGGAAATTGCGACGAAGGAAATTAAAAAAGAAACGCCCGACCGCCCTAACTCGCCGTTCCCGGTCATCGTGGACGGCATCGTGATCGACCTGGTGGATACGGATGGGAGACCCGTAAGGACTGAGGAGTTATCATCTCAAGGTACTGTATCTTCGGAGATCATAGCGAAAAAAGAAATCACATCCTCCACCCCGACGACTCCGTCCACTACGCTGTCCCGGGAAGAGGCGAGCGACGGTCCGTCGATTGAACACTCGCCGAAAAGTGAAACCGAAAACGAAACAAAAACGTCTTTGGGTCAGCCTGGGTCTCCGAGTGGCATTGATCCCGCGACGCTTGACGACAAGTTGGACGTCCCGGACTCACCACACTCGCCGCAGGCCAACGAGACGAACCAGCTGTTCGCCGTGGACCAGAACCCGTGGTGGATGCGGTTCATGGGGTGCGAAGGGAGGGAACGGGAGAAGGACCCGATGCGGCGGTGTTGTTAGAATTATTATTAAAGAATTTTATTAAAAGAATAGAAGACCAAGAAAGAATTGAGCAATTGATCACAGACACACAAAATTTCACTTACGCATCGTCCGGCACTAACGACGCGTCAAACCCTTTCCCCCAGAACTGCTGCGCGCCAAACTCACCCGATTGCTCGTCCTCGTCGTGGCGGATGAGTTCCGGCGTCGGGGGAGGTTTAGTCGGGTTAGACACGTGTTTGTGCAAAGCGTTCTGCTTGTCATGACTGCTGTTGCGTTCATTTTGCTCAAGGTCGATTCTCTGTTTGAATTTCGTCTCGAATGCCCCCTCACAAACAGCCTTCCTCGCTTCTCGCGCCTCACTCTGGTTCTGCCACTCCATGGCGAGGGTCCAGGTTTCGTCGACGTTGCGGTTGCCTTTGCCCAAAACGCGCACCGCGAACAATCCGGCGCACCCGAAGGCTTTCCGAAACGTTCGTGTCGACGACTCGCTTCGGAGTGATTCCACGGCGAGTATCACACCAGTCGGCGACGTCACCGCGACCGCGGCTTTGACCAGCTTCAAGTGATCCGAGAAGTACCCGGCGTCCGCCCATACTACTAGCGGGAAACTGCTGTTATTTGTTTCGTCCGCGTATTGTGATAAAGCTTTTTCGTCGTTCCAGTCGAAGGAAGCGACGCTGATTTGTTGAACCGCGTCTGCTACTGCGTTTGATACTTCGCCTTTTTTTAACAACTCGTCGATCTGTGCCTTGACAGACTCGATATTCTCCCGTAAAATCGGCACCACGTCAGGGTGTTCCGTCAAGGTTACTGTCATTCCGTGCTTGATCGCCAAAGCGACGCCGGGCAAACCGGCGCATCCAGCCCCCAGCTCAATCACTCTCTTTCCGTGCAAACCATCACCGCCTTTGCCGCTCCCCTGACTCTCGCCGAGCGTACGAAGCGCGATGCCTTTTTCGATTTCAACAGCCAAGCGCACGCCACCTGACCAAAGCCTGCCTCCCAGGATATCGGACTGGCGCAAACGCAAAGGGACGCCGCATATGGTGACGGTGGAAAAGCCCCCATCGTCATGGCTCACCGCGTATTCAAAAGAAGGGGCGGGCAGATCGGCGCTGCTGAAATCCAGCTGCATCGCGAAATGGGGGGTGCGAGTGGGTGGAGGTGGAAGAAGGGTTTCAGATGGTTGACCGGGTAGTGTAATACGACGTGCTGTGCGGTTGTGAGTGCCCCGAAACCTCCCCCTTCGGCTGAGATCTACGGCGATCAACCCGTAACGCAAACGTTTCTTGGATCGATAATTTTTTTTCTTGAATTCGATTTTTGAAGACGCCTCTCCCTTTCCCGTCGTTGGCATGCTGCTCCCTCCATTCCGTGGGGGCGCCTGGCCGATGCAGGACCCCTCGGAGCGCCCGCGCAGCTTGCTACGGCGTGAGATAGAGCGTCTGGGCGAGGACCGCCGGTACGGAACCTCCACCTCAGGGTTGTCGTCGACGAGCTCGGGTGTGTTCGGTCGCGGTGAGGATGATGACGAAATTTACCGGCGTTCGGTCGGGCTGAGGGCATCGCCTCCTTCCGGGCTACCCCCAAGGCCTGACCCGGACGACCCGGACCGGTTCCGTCACCTGTACGGGTCATCGTACGGCACCTCCACCCGGGTTCCTCGTCGGTCGGAAAGTGGCTTAGAGGGGTCATCCTTCGGGACGAGAAGTGACCGAGACCGCGACCGAGATGCGATCCCTCCATCGAGTTCGTTCCCGAGAAGAGCTCGGGTGGGCGCGGCGCCTTCATACGACCCTGAGACGCGTCGCTACGTCAGCACCATTGGAAGGGTCAGCGACGTCGGTAGGACGACCACCGCAACGACTACGCGTGTTTCGAGGTCGCCCCCTGACTGGCAAAGCGGATCCAGCGTGGAGCGGAGGTGTTTTCACTCTTCACGAGCCTCGTTTGATGAAGAGCCGAGACTGGGTTTGAGAACGTCATCGTTGGAGCAAAGCACAAGACTTCTGTCTGGATTACTCTCAACTCGATCATCACTGGACGCCTTCACGGAACGGCGGCGCGCGCGTTTACAACTCGCGGAGAACGATGCGCGATTGAGGTACGACCCGGGTGAACGCAATCTGGACAACGCGCCCGCCGGCTTGCCGCGCGCGCCGGTGCTACCGACAGATGTAAACGCGCCCACCCGGCGCGTCGCTCTGTTCGACCGCCCCAGGGGATTGAGGGGCCTCGTCAACAGAGGAAACACGTGCTTCGCCGCGGCGTGTTTGCAATCGTTAGCTCACCCCCCGCCGCTAACCGAGTTTCTGTTGCGAGAGAGCCTGGTGGACGACGTGAGTGCCGTCGCGAAAATGACGCGGGAACTAGTGCGGTCGATTCACAAAAGCGACATAGCTACTCTGCACCGAGACGCGGTGGACCCGGTGAAGTTCCTTCGAGCGTTGGACACGAAGCCACCGTTGGACTTGTTCACGGACGGGGACCAGCACGACTCGCAGGAGTTTTTAAGGTTCTTACTAGATTCTTTAGATGAGGATTTCAACTCCGTGAAAGTAAAGCCGAGGTACCACGAAGAAAAAGATGATTTCAGCGAACTCGAAATTGCGAAAGCCAGAAGGCTGTGGGAAAAGTATAGGAAAAGAACCAGCGGTGTCGTTGTGGACGTGTTCGCCGGGCAGCTGAAATCTGCGGTAACGTGCCACAGCTGTAGAAAAGTAAGCACGTCGTATGACCCGTTCTGGGATTTGAGTCTCCCCCTACGGAAACGAAAGAAAAACGAATCCTCAAAAAATGAATCAGAGGAAACCGAAAAAACCCTGACTCGATCGTCCAGCGGGAGCTTGCTTTCCCGGTACATGGGGGGCATGAGTGGCACGTTGGGAAGGTCAGGCTCATTAAGTCGTTCAACCTCAACCTCAACCCTAAGCGTGACTGATTGCCTGGACGCTTTCGGGGAGGACGAGCACATGTTAGGCGCTGATGCTTTCAATTGCCCTCGGTGTAAAAAGAAAGGGGAAGCGACGAAAAACCTCACGGTCCAGCGGCCGCCGCGCGTGTTGGTGTTACACCTGAAGCGGTTCCAGTGGAACGACCGAGGGCGGCCTGGGCGGAAGATAGACACGAGCGTTGATGTGCCTTTGACGCTTAGTCTGTCATCGCTTCTCGCGGAGGGCGCGGAGTCAACCATGGGCGGGTCTATTAACTCCCCAACGTATGAGTTGTTTTCGATCATCAACCACAGTGGGTCGTTATCGGGCGGGCACTACACCGCTACTACGAACGTCGGCGCGAACGAGTGGTACAACTTCAACGATGAACGCGTGTCAAGTGCGGGGGACGGGCCGCCCAAGAACTCGAGGAACGCGTACGTGCTGTTTTATGCGCTGAAAAGGTGAGAGCATTATATTTATGAAACAAATTTGCTACGAAGGAAATTAATTTCTATTTCCCTTTCTTGTTCTTTTTCCCCTTCTTGGGTCGGCCTGAAAACCCCCCCGTTTTCGACCCGTACTGTTCCACTGCGCTCGTGTTGGGAGCTTGCTTGTAAAGCTCCATTAATTTATCAGCCGTAGTTTGGTCCTTGGTGACCATCGCGTTTCCCCTCTTCTCGCCGCCCCAGCGCGCTTTCACCAAGAGTTCCCGAAGAATCTCAGTCTCACTGCGTTGCGCCGCGACGAGCTCTTCAATTAAAGATCCAGAGGAAACCGCGTACGCGCCATTGCCTGTGCACACGGAAGATAGCGCGTTGTCACTAGTGGCGACGTACACCGTGCGCTGGGTTGTTTTGGAGTCTGCATTATTTTTGGAGTCTGCACGTTTTTTGTCATCGCCCGAGTTTTTGTCACCAATCATCTCGTCGTCTCGGTTCGAAACGCGTTCGTTTTCGCTAACCACTTTCCCCCCATTCGCGGTTCTCAATTTCTTTAAAATTCCATCAACCGATGACTTCCCCTGAAGCTCAAGTAGCGATGCTTTTTCGATCCACGAGTCCGCGTCGTTTGTGACGGAAAACACAACCCACACGCCCGTTTTTGTTTTCGACGCTTGGTCGAGTCCATTTGACGAAGGATTCTGTGAACCACCTGTCCTGTCGGCGTCGAAGCAGCATATGATTCGGTACCCCTTATGGGCGGCGAGCATGTCCAGTTGGGATATCAGCAATCGCTGCGCAACTTCTAAATCGCCAGCAAGAAACGCCTCGCGCATACCCAGACCGCCAATCTCCTCGCCCTCGTCCGACGCGCACACGTTGTACCCGTCGACTAATAAAGTGGGCGGCGATCCAACTCCTTTGAAGCTTTTCAGGTGTTGCAAGTGCCGCGCCTCGGCTTGCTTCGCGGCTCGTCGACGGGCGAGCTCCTCATGGTACGCGTCATCCTTGGTTTTACGATACGTCGTGGGTTTCTCTATTGTGCTATTGGAACCGTTACCAGAGCTATTACTGTTACTGTTACTCTTGCTATTGTTCCCTTTGCTCAAGCTCTTGTACCTCTCCACCAGCTTTATCTGCGTGTGCACGGACATGTTCCCTACTTTGCCCGTGATTCGCGGTGCGTTATGTTGGGGGTTTCCTGGGACGGCTTGGCGCTTTGGAGTGCTCCCGCCACTGGCCTTGTTGGGTTTATTTGCTTTGCCAGCTAACACCACGATTCGACCGCGAGATTTCGTGGATCGGAAAGATGACGTGGGCACATTCAATCCGCTCGCGTGTTTCGCGCCGAGGTGGCGCCCCGAACACGTCGCCGCGGGCGCGCCCCTCGTCGACGCCATTGAGAGCATCACGCTCCAGTGCCAGCGCGGAGGACGAGCGCCGAGGTGGCGCCCTGCGCGACACTCTGTGTCGTGTACTGCGACGCACAGCTCAAGTTTAGCCAAGTGGCAGACGTGCTCCTCGCCGGTCGTCCTGATTTTGCGGCTCGCGTTCGAAATCCAGAGTGGCACCGAAGCGTCGTGACCACCTTGGTTCCCACCCCTGCATTCGCGCATACGACCGCGCGCGCGCACGTCCACCCCCCCACCTTACGCCATGGGAATCGTTTCCTTCCTGGACACTGTTTTGACGTTCACGTTCATGATCCCCGCGTGTCTCATCGCTGCGGCGATGATCTACGGGTTGGATTTCCTAAAAAAACAAGAGCAGGCTGAAAAGCAGATCTCACCAGTCGCGGCATCGCCTGGTATGGAGCTCGGGCTAGCGGAACTCGCAACCTACGACGGCACTCAAAACGGCAAGCCTATTTTAGTGTCAGTGATGGGCAAGGTGTACGACGTCGGGGTTGGCGCCGGGCTGTACGGCCCTGGAGGGCAGTACCACGCATTCGCGGGAAAAGACATCACCGTGGCGTGCGGAAAGTTTAACAAATCGACGACATCGTTACTGAACGCCAAATGGAGCTCGTTAACCGAAGACGAACGGTCGCTCGTCAAGAAGTTCGAAGACGTGTTCACTACGAAGTACCCGATTGTGGGCAACGTGACGGACTTGCAGAATCTCGGGGCGTGTTATGTGTCGGAGGGCGTCGCCGCGCAGGCGGATCAGTTTTCGGTCAAGCTGGGCGCGGATCTGTTCGCCAAGGGACACATCGTGGCGTGAAAACGAGTAGTGTGATGTATGTATCGGGCGAATCGGGACGTCATGACCATAGTGAGACGCACGTTGTTTATGTCAGGGATATAAACTATATATGAGTCGATGGAGACGAAGTGTTGCGCTTTTTGAACAATCTGATAAATTACTTTTTAACTTCACTACTTTTGTTTATACTTGACGCCTTTCCTTTCCCGTCGTTTCCGTTCCTGTTCATCGATCTTCGCTGACTGTAAGATTTCGTATCGCCGGTTCGGGTCACAGCGCACGATCACTAAAGGTGTCTGCTCAGCGGCGTTGCCCTGCGGGTTCCCTAAAAGCGCGACGCGCGCCACGTCCTCATCAACGCCTTTCGATTTTCCCAACACCAAAAACTTCCCTTTCACGCGCGACAAGTCATTGACATCAACCACGGCGCACGGTATGTTAGTTTTTGATTCGACAGCATCGACAGTTTCCTGTACCCGCACCGGCCCCATAGTTATGCTCTGGTCGTACGGCGGGATTTGCCCCGAAACGTCGTCGATCAAGTTCGCCTGGCGCCCGGCTAACTTGTAGAAAGCGCCTCGGATGCCGACTAGTCTCGCAAACACTGCGCATATGGCTGCGAAGACCACCCTAGTTCGCCCCACTATATCCACCAGGCACTGCATGCCGCACGCCGTGGCGACAGACGAGAACCGGTTGAACAGCTTACACACTGTTTTCGCAACGAAGCCGGGGTTGACGCTCTTCGGGTGCCGGACCCGGCCCTGCATCGCCGCTAGAGGCGTTTCACCGACGCATACGAAATCGCCGCTTCGCGCGTGGCGTTTGACGTACCGTTTGACAACATTAACAGGGTCATCAAGGTGACACAGTAAGTGCGTGGGGACGCACAGCACTTGTAAACCTGGCTTCACGGTGCGCCAAAACAAAGGTTGGTCTAATTTGGAGGAGTCTTTTAATTGGTCGTTCGCGTTGTCGTTCGAATCATTTTCCGATTCCGATTTCTCATCGTCAATCGCCACTACGTTCGGGTCTGGAAACTTCATGGGAAGCACAACTTTCTGCTCGTGTGTCGTGCTTCCGTGGTGGCCGTACACCACGTACTGCACGTTAAGCCACGCCGCGTCTACCGAGGCGAACAGCTGTTCGTCCTCAGTCTTTGACGCGCCGAATCCCGTAATTTCAATCGCAATCTCGATTGAAGTTTGGCCGTGAGTGGGGACTATGTACGCCTCCCAGTACCCGTCGGTTCTCGGTTTGAAATCAGGGTCATCGTGTTTCGGAGTTACCATGGTTGTCACTAGCAGTTGCCCTGTGGATGTTTTGGTGGATAGAAGGCGAGTGGAAGCAGTGCACTCGGGTACGAATAAGTCGAACCGGCCATCGGTGGTGTTGTGGAATTGCATTTTCCCTTTTAGCTTCATCGTCGATGCACTCGTCCGTATCGCCTCCCACGACCCCCGGGTCAACACCAGCCCGTCCCCGTCCCGTCGTTTCTTGGGCAACATCTCCAGCATCCGGGGAAGCTCCTGCGTCACCCACAGGTTTTTATCGCCACAGTACGTGCTTTGGTTCGCAGGGAACGCGTGGGACGACGAAGCGCGAGGTGCGATCGGAGTTGCGTGCGATGCGCGCGCGCGGCGAGACGCGCTGGCACCTGCGCGCCGAAGCGCAGACGTCGCGCGACGCCTTGGGAGCGTCGCACGACTCGCCGCGGGCGAAACCAAACCGTGCGCGGTGAGCATCGTGCGTGAGCGCGGCGCGGTATGAACTGAAGTCGTGATGAGTTGGCACCAGCATAGGCACCTCTCGCGTCTGCCAAGAAGTTCAATAACTGTTAATCTGGCGCTTTTCCTCGGTAACAACGAACAACGACCTGCGCGATGCCATCGAACACGCTCGCCGCGTTCACGGCGGGTTTGTTTGTGGCGACGCTGGTGTTGACGCACGACGCGTCGATTGGGGACGAGTTGTTGGTACAACGCGGGCTGTTGCTGCGGGGGTCGAAGGGGGGGCTGGTTGAATTTCACGTGACACAGCCAGATTCGAACGTTGTGCAGGGGCGCTTCGAGAGGCACGACCCGTTGGATGCCTTATCTGGGGAGACATCACCCGAAGATATTACCGCGGAATCACCACAACTAGTCGATATATCGGATGACACCTCTGTCGAGGTTACGCACGATACACACACCGACCAAACCGCGACACCTCCGCCATCTGTATCACCAACGCATGATTTCTCTAAACCGTTAACCACCAGAGAGGCGTTTGCCGCGGCGATGGCGTCCACGCGACTCGCGTTGCGGCTGTGGGCAATCGTGGGGCGACCTGTGATGGATACGGTTGAGTGGTACACAAAAGCAGGGTCGAAGGAGCTGATTTCATATCTGTGGAAAGGAGCACGGATAATAGGGGAAGCGCCTCCGGAGACGCTTTTAACGTTCTTAGCGGTTGTGGTAGGGATACTCGCAACGCGCTTAATGTTTCTTGCGCTGATTAAGCACCTCCGACGCGCGCGGTACGTGTTCCGCGCGAAAGAAAAAATTGCATGCCAGCGAAGGCGTATATTACGAGTGCGCGACAAAGCCATCGCGCCGTTCATCGCAGTCAGAAGAAGAGTTACTGGTATTTTCGTTTCGGGTAAACGAAAGTACGCGTCGTTCATATTGAGCGTGAAAACGAAGTCGCGGGTCGCCGCTTTCTTAGCCCCTCACTTCATTCTGTTCGGCGTGGGGGCGGTGGTTGTTTGGGTGCTTCCGGAGTGGGCCAGAGGGTTCGTTCGGAAACGCGAAGTCGTGGCGAGCGTGACGCTAATTATTCCGACGTTCTGTACAGTGAGCGCGCTGGAGAAGTGCAGGGTGACGGGCGTGGACGGGTGGAGCGGAAGAGGAGGATCGGGCTCTTTGGTTTCCTTGACAGACGCGAAGGGTAGTGGAATCGGCCTAGGGGTCAACCGCGCAGGTCGCGCGGTGTCTGACATGACTGGAGCTGAGTCGAAATCGAAATTAATATCCCCTGAGCACGCGCGAAACTCAGCCGAGGCGTGGCTCCGGTTCTGGTCGAGCGCCGCGCCGTTGATGTTCCTTCTTGATTTACCCTTCGTTGCGACTGGGGTGCATCTTTTGTTCCCGGTATGGCCTGAGCTGACGTTGCTGTGGACAGCGTGGCTCACGTTTCCCATGACTAATGGAGCTAAGTTGTTAACAGACTTTGCGGCGCCGAAAGTGCAGGTGTGGATGGTGTCGTCGTCGGGGAGAGGGAATACTTATGCGGCGGACAAAAATAGTACTACCAGCGATCTCTCACTCTCCCGTCGCATCACGCACCCGCTACGCAACATACGACGTATATTAGACAGCAGCGCACACCGTAGTTTACGTAACATCGCGTGGGTGTTACACTTCTGTGGGTTCAGGAAGGTGGGAAAGGGGTTACGTTTAGCGCTGGATAACGCGTCGCTGCCGATGATCGGTTGTGCCGTGTTTTTCTTCACCCCAGGGTTTTTAACGGGCTATGGGTGCGCGACAGCGGCGCTTGCGTTGCCGGCTGCGGCGAGTCTTGATGCTTTAGCCGTGAGAGATGCTAGCACTGGGTCGATTCGTATTCCATCTGACAGATCTAAAAATATATGCGCACAGTTGAGGTACTGGCTTGCGTACAGCATGTTGTGGTCGCTCGTGCGAGAATTATCCAGAGGCGCTTTGTCTTGGTTCCCGCTGTGGCGCCATGTCGAGCTGCTGTGCGTGTTCTGGCTCGCGGTGTTCGGCGGGGCGGATGAAGTCACGCGGCGGATGTTCGCCGCGAAGGAGGGTATTGTATCAGAGCACCATAAAGCCGCCGCAAGAGCACAGCTGGCGAAGGAACAGGTCCGGGCGTTGGAGCGCGGGTCGGGGGACGCGGGAAGCCGGGATTCCATGGCCAGCGTGCCGAGTAACGCGAGTGCCGACCAAAGCGACCAAGGCGAATCGCTTCCAGACGAAACGGAAAGCGAAGGCGGGTCGCCGGTTGTGTTCGGAAGCGCGGATGATCTACGTCATAGTCCCGTCGGTATCTCGGAAGAAACCCTACGGAGGAGGGGGAACAAAGGCGGGGGTGAGTAGTTAGAGTTAGTAACGATTGAAAATCAATTTGTCGGCACTTTTTGCCCATCGAAGATAACGCACGTCTTGGATGTGTCATCAGTTCCGGGAGCGCGACCTGTGGTCCGCTGACCCTACAGTTAGGGCAGTATGCGTTTGGGGGCGACACCGTGTATGGCATCGACACCACACGCGGCGACATCAAGGTGTCGTGCCCCGTGCGCGCGTCTCCCTGTAGTCCGCGGCGGCTCTCGTAAACCGCAGCCGCCGACGGGGCGTCGGCGGCATGATGTCGCCATCTCCGTCGTCGCGGACGACGCGCCCGCGACCGCTGATGTCGAACTGCACCCGGACGCACCTGCGGCGTTGACGAGTAAATCGCTCGGAGTGGAGCGCGGCCAGACGCTTCCGCCGGTGCCTGGTGGCAGGGTGCACTGGGTGGCGGATGCGGCGGGCATCGCGTCGATGCGCCAAGCGGTGATGGACCCTT
>MDSY01073596.1_pt1 | contig 15013 bp, 14 predicted proteins | sample 811131 | NCBI WGS metagenome assembly MDSY01 (sample SAMN05326643, study PRJNA326480) | marine metagenome | isolation source: seawater | place: Atlantic Ocean: South West | collected 2010 | reverse complement strand
TCCTGTGGCGGCGGCAAAGGCTACTAATCCCGAACCCGCAGGAAAAGACATGCCAATGGGGAAACGGGTATGAGAATCCCCTCCCGTACCAATGGTGTCAGGTAACAACATGCGATTTAACCAACTATGAATGATCCCGTCCCCCGGTTTCAAGGAAATTCCTCCTCGATTATGCATAAAGGTCGGCAAGGTTTTATGGGTAACGATATCCACGGGTTTAGGATACGCCGCGGTGTGACAAAACGATTGCATGACCAAGTCAGCACTGAATCCCAAGCAAGCCAAGTCCTTCAATTCATCGCGAGTCATGGGGCCAGTGGTGTCTTGTGATCCCACACTGGTGACGAGCGGTTCGCAGTAAGATCCGGGCAATATGCCGGGTAAGTTGCACGCTTTTCCAACCATTTTTTGAGCCAACGTATATTTTTGATGAGGAGCAGGTTCTTGTGTTGGATTCGATATAAAGAGAGATGTGGTGTTTGTGTCATCCAGTGCTTGTTGGGCCTTTGTCGTGAGCGACTTGCCAATGATCAACTGAATTCGCCCCCCTGCTTTTACGCTATCCAATATAGTGTCTTGTTTCAATGACCATTCACACAGAATTTCTCCTGTTTCGTGGTCCTTGGTCACTCCTTGATATGGATAGATGTCAATCACTTGACCGGTTTCTAATGATTGTACATCCATTTCAATGGGAAATGCCCCACTGTCTTCCATGGTATTGAAAAAGATGGGAGCAATTTTAGACCCAAAACAATATCCACCACTCCGCTTGTTGGGCACATGGGGAATGTCATTGCCAAAGTGCCATAAAATACTGTTGGTCGCACTTTTGCGACTAGACCCCGTCCCCACCACGTCACCCACATACGCAATAGGATGTCCTTTTTGAACCAATGTATCAATCAAATGCATCGGACCAACCTCATATTCTTTGTCGGGAACGATTCCAGGACGAGGCGTCTTCAACATGCTTTGTGCATGCAACGGAATATCTGGACGACTCCATGCGTCTTGTGCTGGAGACAAATCATCGGTATTTGTTTCACCTGGTACCTTAAAGACAGTGAGTGTTATTTTGGTTTTCACATCAGGTCTCTTTTGAAACCATTCTCCTTGAGACCAAGAATAAAGGAGTTTCTCCGCATAGGGATTGCCTTGTTTGTATTTGTCTTTGATTTCATGAAACGCATCAAAGATCAAGAGGGTGTCTTTCAGCTGTAAATAAGCATCGTATTGAAAAACGGGATCATCTAAGAGTTGAGTTAAAATACTTACGTTATACCCGCCTTGCATGGTTCCCAGCATACGCACCGCTTGCGTTGGTAGTAAAAGATCACAAGGAAAGTCGTTTTGAATCACGCGATGTAAAAAATGAGCCTTGTGTTGACTGGTTTCGTCTACACCAGGTATGATGCGTTCACTCAAATGATGATGTAGGAACGCATGATCCTTTGTATCATATTCATTTCTTTCTAAAATAGAACAAAGGTCCTGGACTTGGGGAAGTTCTAAGGGAAGAGGGGGGACCCCCAACAGGGCGCGGTCTTGCGTATGTTGTTGAATAAAGCGACGAAACGAACGCAATGACGTCATTTTATTCTAATAATACGCACTTTTTTTTTAAATCTATTTTACACGCGCTTTTGCATATAATCGTAAATCAAAAACGTGGATACCAGCAAAAGAATGTCGTAGATCACGGAATAGTAGCCGGCCTTGTGAAACCAGCGAGAGAAAAAGGAAGAAGTCATGGGCTTTGATTGGTAATAGAGACAAAATCCGCCCGTCAAGACAAATGTCGTCAACGCAAGCATGCCTATTTTTGCTAGTTGAGTGGTGACACGAAGTTGATGGATGACAAACATACCGATTTGAAAGTAGATGAAGACAAGGAGGAAATCTATTGGCACGCTGGTGGAAAAGTGTTTCAAATAATATTCATCAATCAATGCGGATTGACCTGTGATCAAATGCGGTAGTTTAAAAAGATAAGTGACAATGAAAAGCGTGGTGCTAAACGCAAGAACAAAAGACAAAAAGGAAGACAAGTAACTCATGATTCTTTGTAAAAGGGGAAGATAAAAAAGTCAAAAGTCAAAAGATAAACGATAAACGATAAAAAATTGAATTTCTTTCGGTTGTCCATTCATTTTATCAAGAATATACAGAAGGATCATGCGTTTCTTTGTCACCATCGTTCTCTTTCACCACATCTTCTGTGTAGACTATTGTCATGCGTTGAACTCACCTCATTACACCCGCCAGTTGGCGCGCGAAAACTATAAATTGGTGCCTTATTTTGCCCAGAGCTATGTACGAAAGAATCAGTTACGTAAAAATGAAAAAGAAGAACTCATTCAAGAAGGGTACTGTGGTTTTATGAAAGCCTGTTCCAAATACAACGCGTCTCTTGGGTTTAAACTATCCACCTATAGTGGATGGTGGGTACGGAAGTACATGGATGATTATATTAAAACCCTATATAAAAGCAAGGAAATGATATCCTATGATGACCAATTGTATCAGTTTATTGCTTCCGAAGAAGAATTTAAATCAGTATTAGAGGGTTATAGCCTGCATGACTGGGAGAAGAATTTACTTTATCAAAAGTATCGGTATGGAAAAACGTTTCAACAAATCGCAAAAGAGCGGGGCACATCGCGGGACACGTTGCGACAGGTTTATCTTCGCATTTACGCAAAGATAAAACACCAATATAATAATGAAATGAGCGTGATCAGTAAACCCGCTTTGCGAGAGGAATAGGTTCTATTTCTTCTTGATCTAAAGTACTTTGTATGACACTTCGTGTTTTCATCTCCACATCATTTGGTGTTAAATATCCTAAACTATGTACTAGCCAATTTTCATCATCTCGTTCTGGGTAATCTTCGTGCGAATGAGCTCCTCGGCTTTCTTTCCGATAGTTCGCACTATACATCGTGACCATTGCATTGTCCAATAGATTTTTTAGTTCTAATAACTCCACATATTCAGTGTTAAACAAGCGGGATTTGTCTTTCACACATACTTGATCAAATTGGTTGTACAGGGAGGTCAGTTCTTGCACGCCTGTTTGCAATCGTTCGTCGTTCCGGAAAACTCCCGCGTTGTTTTGCATGATTTTCTGCATAGCAAGGCGCATTTCGCCAACCCCAATGGATCCTTCTTTTTCTAAAAAGCTTTCATAGGTCTCAATGTCTTCGTGTAGGCTGTCTTTATCATAGTCTTCAATATGTTCATCTTTTTCATGATGGGTCGTGATCGATTCCGCACAAGCCCTTCCAAACACCACAATGTCTAACAAAGAATTTGCTCCAAGCCTATTTGCTCCATGAACGGAACTACATGCGGCTTCTCCGGCAGCCCAAAGGCCGTGGACGATCTCATTTTCATTCTCTTGTGTTGGAGCCAATACTTGACCTTTCCAATTTGTGGGAATACCGCCCATGTTATAGTGCACCGTAGGAATGACAGGGACGGGTTCTTGAGTAACGTCCACATTCGCAAATATCTTGGCGGTTTCCGATATACCGGGCAACCGTTCTTGTAAAAGATCATCAGGTAAGTGACAAAGAGACAACAAAATATGATCCTTGTCTTCCCCAGCCCCGCGCCCTTCTAAGATTTCCTTTGTCATGGAACGAGACACCACATCACGACTGGCGAGGTCTTTGGCGCTCGGGGCATAGCGTTCCATGAATCGCTCCCCTTCTCCGTTTAAGAGAAATCCCCCTTCACCGCGACACCCTTCGGTGAGCAATACGCCGGCACCATACACGCCCGTGGGGTGAAACTGCACAAACTCCGCATCTTGTAGTGGTATGTTTTTACGAAGACACATGGCGTTTCCATCTCCCGTACATGTATGCGCACTGGTGGCCGAGAAATAGCACCGCCCATATCCACCGGTGGCAATGATCGTATTTTTCGCATGAATCAAATGATAGGATCCGTCTTCCATGTTATAGACTAAAGATCCCACACAAGTATTGTTTTCTTTATTCATCAACAATTCAAGGGCAAAATGTTCAATGAAGAAGTTCGCCTTGTAATTGAGCGATTTGCCATAAAGGGTGTGCAACAAGGCGTGTCCCGTGCGATCGGCCGCGCACGCAGTGCGATACGCCTGTCCACCCTTTCCATAATCTAAACTTTGTCCCCCAAAAGCCCGCTGATAAATTTTCCCTTCCTTGGTCCGCGAAAAGGGCAATCCAAATTGTTCTAATTCTAGCACCACGTTTGGTGCCTCTTTGCACATGTAATGAATGGCGTCTTGGTCGCCCAACCAATCGCTTCCTTTCACCGTGTCGTAAAAATGCCATTTCCAATCATCACGTGTTATGTTTCCCAAAGACGCATTGATTCCCCCTTGTGCAGCCACTGTATGTGAGCGAGTAGGAAACAATTTGGACACACACGCCACATTGAATCCCTTTTCGGCTAAACCCATGGTGGCTCGTAGTCCGGCTCCACCTGCGCCAATCACCAAGGCATCAAAAGTATGTTCAGTTACATTTTGTAATACGCGTTTCATGTTATTGTGAATAATACTATATGAAGAAATTCATTTATATATTTTTACGAGTTTGATTCTTTATTGCTCTCAAAAAGCCATTGCATGGCTCCGGTGGTCACTATACTTGAACCAATTAAAACATAGGAACTCTTGGTGGCTTTTGCGTTGGTAAGAAGATGTGGGTATGCGTCCCATAGAAAGTGGCGAATACCACCAAACGTGTGATACACTATGGGAAAGGTAAGTAGTCCATGTAGCCCTTGTTTTGTTTTAGGTGACAACGATTGATACAAGGGATGAATGTCGTCATAGATATAGGGCACCGCACTTCCAGCCAGAAACATTCCACTCAAGGCCAGACCCGTGATGCGATTCAAAATAGACGTGGTTGCGGTGATGGGAAACTTGTAAATTTGCACGTGTGGAGACAAAGTAGAACGCGTCATATATACATAGTTAGCAATTAACATTTAAATAGTAAATCAAAAGAATAACTATATTATTGCCTTATTATCATGACATTCTTGAAACCCGATAGCAGTAAAACTTATTTGAAGTATTACCATAAATCATCTAAACTGTTGATTCCTCTTGTGATTTCATCAGGATTATGTCATTACAAGGATTTCACAGTGGCACCCATCATGGATTCCATTTGCGCTTTCAACATGGGATTTCATTCTTATGTGTCGGTAAGTTGTGTGATTCATGATTACATTAAACCAACCTTTTGGAACCAAGGTGCGCGAATCATGAACGCAAAAGTCCATGCTTTGGCTTTGGGTGGATATATTTATGCAGCAAATCTATATAAAAAATATGATTGACTATAGTATAGGATGCAAAGTGCCATACGCGTATATAGAAGCAATAAAATGCGGACAAAAATGGAGACGTTTCAAATAGACAATACCAAATGCGGACCCATGGTATTGGATGCGTTGTTTTACATCAAAGATCATTTGGATGGGACCTTGGGGTTTCGGCGCTCATGCCGTGAAGGTATTTGCGGTTCATGCGCCATGAACATTGACGGGAAAAACACGCTGGCTTGTTTGACACCTTTGAAAGAAAAGATGGTCATTTACCCGTTGCCTCATATGCCCATCATCAAAGACTTGATTCCAAACATGACGAACTTTTACAAGCAATATGAGTCCATCAAACCGTGGTTACATAACAAAAAGTAGACATTGGAAGTAGAAAACATTCAAAGCATAGAAGACCGCAAGAAACTGGACGGCATGTATGAATGCATCTTGTGTGCATGTTGTAGCACGTCTTGTCCGAGTTATTGGTGGAACTCGGATCAATATTTGGGGCCAGCAGTCCTCATGCAAGCTTTCCGGTGGATAGAAGATTCGCGGGACGAGAATACGAGTGAGCGACTGGACTTTGTGAATGATGCGATGAAATTATATCGGTGCAAAACCATCATGAACTGCACAAACACGTGTCCTAAAGGGCTCAATCCCGCTCAGGCGATTGGAAAACTCAAACAACGGGTGGAGATGATTCACCAATCATAGATCCATACTTGATATGTGATGAGGGGCCATGAGACCAATGAGCGATCGCTTCAGTGTTCATTGTTAGCACGGGGGGCGAAGTCAATTCAACTTCGTGAAGATGTGTTATTTATTTATATTTTCACCTGAGTATTATGATTTTCTTAAACAATATAGGTGTTTTTATTGTTTTGTTATAGTGATGATATATTTATAAAAAATAACCGACAGATGGTTCTGGTTTACAATAAGAATACCCATTTTTATGAAACCATGTGTCCAATTTGTCTTTCAAATCATTTTTATTCATTTCAAACTCATTTAAACCATATTGTTTGAACACTTTCAAATATGTCGGCGATATCATTGGTTTATGTATGATGGCATGATAAATTAAACTATATAGATGCATTTCTTTGTTTGGTATATAAAAGCCGTTCGGATGTTCTATCCTTTTATCTAACATATCTTGTTGAAGTTTTTTGTCAAAATAATTATCACCTAAATACCTGATATCAATCGGAATTGATTTTGATCCAACATTGATATAATTGCGAACAGATGAACCACCGTCAGAAACTCTATTCCTTTTGCTTCCTTTTGGACTTTCAACAGAATCCAATGTTCTCATAAAACCAAAATAATCATCTGTTAAAAAATCTATATCATCTCCCTCTTTAAATGTATCAAAATTATGAGTAATTATCCATTTCAATTCAGGGTGTTGATTTAACTCACGAAAAACATCTTGTATTGTATTGAACGTTTTCTCTTTATAATATTCATCATAAAGACCCAAAACCTTTAAATTTTCCTTTGTTTCTTGGATATTGTCAGTTGCATGTATCGCACATCCCCCGGTAATTTTACGCAATGATTTCTTTAAATCAAACAAATGAATATTTACTTTGCGAACACCTTTTGATGTTTTTCTGTTTTCGTAAATGGGATCATTATCTTCAATAATATATATGTTAAAATCAGTGTTACCACGGAAATCATTTACTGGGGTGTCATAAAATTTTGAAATAATTTCATTTTTGCAATCTAGTTTTTTCATTTTGATTCTTGTCACAAGTTGGAGGGGGGCATTTATATCTTTGTGTAAAGAATGAAAATGACATGTCCAGTCAATCAATAAATGTAGTTCTGATACAATATTCATATAATATGTTCACATGAATATTGTTTTAAATTAATTCCAATCTTTTTAAACTTGTATTATCATCACGATATCCTCCAGGTTTTTGTTTATTATTACAATTCCATAAACCAATACCACAGCCTAGCTCGTTATTTATAGACCCCCAGCCAAAATCACACAAATAAATTTTGTTGTTTTCATCAACCAAGATTTCACCGATCTTTATATCGTTATGTTGAACGTTGACACCCCTCATATCCTTAAGAATATTTTCAAATTGTTGTTCCAAGTCGTCTGGTTTGTTTATGGATGTCACTGGAACACCAACGTTACTGAAAATAAAAAACTTATTGATATCATCTGAATAAAGCAGTTTCGGGTACCAGTCAAAGTTTTTTAATTTTGATGCAATGAATTTTTCCCTTTCATATACATCATGTTCTTGATACTTTATTATGTATTTAATAAACAAATGTGGTGCCGTAAAACTTGAACTTGTACATCCTTGGTTTAATGTGGATATGTTTTGTGATAAATTATTGTCCATTTTATGATTTATACATATAATGTTTAATATGATTTATCTGTGTTCGTTGTTGCATATTTAATAAAATTTTGAGCTTTATATGACATAGGTGTAATTGAAATAGACAAACATAACTCAAATAATAAACTACACTTTGAAGATCAATTCAAACTCTTTATATATACTTTCTTCAAAACATACATCAAATATTTTCGGAGGGTCTATTTTTTTGTCATAAGCATGTCTATTGATTAAACCATTTATAGAATGAATACATGGATCATTGCTATTTTCAACTAAGTTCAAAAAATTGAGTTCATATGTATTGTTTCCTAATTCTTCCATTATTTTAATGATAGTTTCTGGTTCTATTAAACATGTATGTCCGGTCCAATGGCTCCAATAAAATTGGAATCCTTTTTTTGATAAATAGTTTTGATAATACATAGGTCCCTTTATATAAACCGTGTCGGATGCCACTCGACATGATTCCTTCAAAACTTTTTTAATAATTTCTTCGTTTGGTAAATGTTCTAATGTGTGAATTATAGATACCAGTTTACAAGCATTATCATTGAAAATATTCATATGAGTTGCGTCTAGTCTTATTGCAGGTGTATTATTTTTTAAACTTTCATTGACTTTTCTTATATCTATATCTATTGTCAATCCATTTTCAAATTTAAATTTATTTTTGATAAATTTATAACTGCCCCCTTTGCTCCCTCCTACATCTATAAACTCTAATTGGTTATAGCACTCATAAGTTTTGCCATTGCAATCTATACTCATCATACACTTCTTTATATTTGAGTATATTTAATACAACCCAAAAAACCTTAAATTTTATATATTTTCAATATGATCTCTTAATTGGATTCTGGTGCCTTATTTTATACATCAAATTATTTCTCTCACTGATCGGTTTTTTGTTATGATTTATTCTGTGTTTCCATAACAAATAATCAAAACTCATTTGATCTCTTATACATATTTGTACCATTTCTCTCCATTCATTTGAAAACTCTTTGATATTGTCATGATTGCGAATAAGTATACACGTTTCCGTTAATCCCACATTGTCTAGAAATCCATTTTCTTCATGAATGCTCAACATTTTATTTAAGTTTTCTGTTTTGTCTAGTTTGTACCTCTTTATTATGGCACATTCTACTTCAACAGAATGGCGATTGTTTATATTGGGTTCAGGGTGATCAAAGCAAATAATGTCATGGTTTTCCAAAAAATCGTCTATATCTGTTTTGAAAATCCCCCTTTTCAGGTGTATATTCCCATCTATGTAGAGTGACTTTTTGTAATGATATGGGAGGTAGTCATGTGGACAAGTTTTTATCATCCTTTGAACATGTTTTCCAACAGTCCACCAGTTGTTTGAACAATAATTTTCAGTGTTTACATAAAAAAAGATGATGTTGTTTTCTATACAGTTGTATATTTGACTTTGTTCCTCCATGTTAGGATTATCTGTAAAGTATATGTTATCTACATCTGTGTTTTGTTTTAGGAGAATAGCATTTTTTTCATAATTTCCAAAATTAATCGTATATATACAGGAATCATTTTGTTGTTTATTTCTCCATGTTTGTAGCTTATAATGATATATGAATGTTCTTGGGACAATCACAGATGTTCCATTCTTTTCTTTGAATCTATTGAACCATTCAACTTCATTGCCTCCAAATGGTTTATTAGGATCAAAATAATGCTTTTTATCATACATATTTTGTTTTAGTACATGTACTGGAAACACCATAAAGAAACCATTCAAATTTACATTTTGATTTTTAAATACACATGTGTATGGTGGCTTATGGATAGAATGTAAACTATGTTGCATCTTTTTGTTTGCTTCCGATGGACCTGGATTATTGGAAACCGGGCCAAAATATTTCAATTCGGTATTTTTACATAGGAATGCTTCTTGAATGATATATTTAATGGATTTATCGAAAAAAATATCATCATTGCTCAAGATTATCACGCCACAATTATTCTGAACGCATAAAGAAATGCCCTCATTCCAAGTACCAGTCAACCCACCTGATTTTGTCTGATCTTTATTATAGATATAATGAATATTTGGATAGTCGTTTTTTATATTCAATGTTTGGGGATCATTTGATTCGTTTACATAAAAAGTAATAAATGCGTTGGGGACATTCCTTATGAAACATTCTAGACATTGTTTAGCATAAATTCCGTTATTTCCATGTGTTGTTATAACAATTCCAATATTAGAATTCAAATCAATCAATTTATCGCAAGCAAACGCATTTTCCTTCATGAGTTTTGAAAAATGTTCACTTAATGTTTCTTTGTGAATATGGATTGATTCCATGTTTTCATGGTATGTCTCTGCTTTCAAATTGGCTTCGATGGAATCCACATAGATATCCAGATGTGTATCATCCTCTTCAATGATTGGGTTAAATAACACTGTGTTCGCATAAGTATTTTTAGTAGAATCATCGCTCTCATCTACAACATCTTCGGAAATCGTGATGCAATCATAGTGCAATGCTTCATTGATTCTATGGGTCTCTAAGCTTGCATTGTCATAGTAATGAATATTGAGAATATACTTCGCTCTTTTGAGAATATCTATCTTTTCATCTCCAAATATACCATGATATACATGTAATGTGATGTTTCGTTTCTCCAATTCTTGTCGCAAATAAGTCAAAATATGATGTCGTCTTGCATTGTTCGCACCTATAAATACACAATCTAAATCCTTTTCTACATCTGGATTCATGTCCGCGTTTTGATCCACATGATAGAAGGGCAATGGGCAATAGTAGATTTTATTCCTTGGGATCTGTTCGCTATACACTGTATTGTAATGCTTCATAGATATTTCGTATATTTGGAGGGCACCTTTCATGATTTTTATTTTCTCTTGTGTCAATGCGTTCATCACTTGATTGGTCGCACATAATTGCTCTATTTGCCAAATGATATAATATTTTGGATACCGGTGATGACGGATAGTTGGATAGAAATACAAAAAAATGTATATGGTTTTGTTGTTTATGTCTTTTGGGTAATGATAAATGGTATTCACGTTGAATCCCAAACTGCGCATGTGATGTTCTATGTCGTGGTTATCTTTTATGACTGGCGTGGAGACAATAACAATGTTCTTGATAAAGATATCCGCGATATCTTCTTCTATTTTTTGGATCAATGGCCTTGTGTGTGCAGGAACAACCGGCTTCGGAACAGATCCTGCGAACGAATTCAATTGAAACGACACCTTTTGGCGCTTTCTCAGACGTTTTTCTTCTCTGTGTTTCACCATGAGTTCGTGCTGTTTTTTCATCCGTTCTCGGTGTTCTATTGCCTTTTGCTTTCGCCATTCTTCCTTCTTTATTCTCCATATTCTTTCCTTTTCTTTCCTCACAATCGCCTTTCCAGTGTTGTCTTCCTCTGTCATGAGTTGTCTTTCGTGATTTGCCCTTGCTCTCTCTATTTCCATAGCTTCTTTCTTTTTTGCCATCAATCTCTTATGTGCCTCGTATTTTTCCTTCCTGATGATTTCTTTTTCTTGTCTTATTTTGTCTTTTGTCTCCTTGTCTTCTTTATCCATAAGGGCTCGTTCTTTTTCAACCCTTTCTTTTTCCCTTTGCTCTTCTAGTCTTTTCATTGCGATTTGTTTCTTTCTTTCCTCCATCTTTTCTATCCTGATTCTTTCTTGTTCTCTTTTTGCCTCTTCTGCCTTTTTCTTTGCTTCTATTTCGCGGGCTATTTTCTCCTTTTCTAATCGCTCTTTCTCCTTCCTTTCTTCTTCTAGTCTCCATTCTTCGTATTTGATCTGAGTCAATGTTTCATTCGTATCTGATTCCTTTGCTTCCATCATTCTGTCGTTGTCTTGTTTCCATGCTTTCCATTCATCTAATGTCAAGTCCTTTTGACTGACCTCATTTTGCTTTCTTTCGTTGTCTTTGGATGCCTTTTTTTTATAGTCATTCATTTGCTTCATCAAAAAAAAACGTTTGTTTGAATGATGATTGCGAAAATCCATTACACTATGAAGAGATATATTTATAATGAGGCAAACGATTTAATTTAATCTCCCTTGTGTTTGATATAGTTTATCTCAAGAAGCATGTGGCTGGTGAGCACACGCATGGCCCAGCTCACACTAGAGAGGAGCAGTTGCTGTGATGTTTTGTGTGCGTTATATTGCACCCAAATAAGTGCCTTGCAATATGGAATCTCGTTATAGAAAGGGATGAACAAGTATTCTGTTATTGATTTTGGTTGACAGCACTGATGAAAGAGTTCTGTGCTAACACCGTGGGCAAGACACCAAAACGCATAGATCATCAAGAACACAGCCGTTTCTTTGATGCATGTTTTGACATAGGCGTTCATGATGGCTTCTGGATGTTTGGTAGAGGTATAAATCGTTTTCAATTTTTTTGTTTAAAAACCTTTCTCAAAAGTATATATATGGCGAGTGTTCGGGCGCTCCAACTCATTTCGGATCAAATCAAACAGGCGCAAGAAAAGGATAAAAAAGGACCAAGTATTGACGATGTTCCCAAGTCGTCGCTACAGACTTTCAAGAAAGTTCGCAATGATCTCTCTAAGATTTATTCGGCAAAATGTATGGACGAATACTACATACATTATGAAGAATGTGAAGCAATACGGCATTTGTTATTTGATTATTCGTTTGATTAACCCCTCTTTGTCTTGCTGTTCATCATCAATGGCATTAAGACAAAGACATAGACAAGATAAAGAATAACCGCAAGAATGATAAAGGCTATAAAGAGTTGAAATACTCGCATGAAAGAGCAGTAAAAATCATCGTCGTCGTTATCGCAGTTGGTCACGTGGTGGAAACCAAACAACGATAAGAAAGAGAACGGTGAGCTAGGTGGTGGCGCGGGCTTGCGACGTGGCATTTTATACATTGCTATAATATTATTTATAAATTGAGTTAAAGATATAATGCGACTATTTTATATAAAGATGCAAATCTTCGTGAAAACGCTTACCGGGAAGACAATTACGCTGGATGTCGAACCAGGAGACACCATTGAGAACGTGAAACAAAAGATACAAGATAAAGAAGGCATTCCGCCCGACCAACAGCGTCTCATTTTCGCCGGGAAACAACTGGAAGATGGGCGCACCCTTTCGGATTACAACATCCAGAAAGAATCCACGTTGCACCTTGTGCTTCGTTTGCGTGGGGGCGTATATGATCCAACTTTGGCGGCTCTAGCAAAGAAAACAAACTGCGAAAAAATGGTTTGCCGTAAATGCTATGCGCGCCTTCCAGCTCGTGCGATATCATGTCGCAAGAAAAGTTGTGGTCATTCCAACCAACTGCGTGCCAAAAAAAGAATTAAATAAGTGAATTAGCTATAACACGATACCACACGTTGATAATATTCATATTTTTCAGTTTCATCAATAACTCTACATACACAATACCGAAAACAGGTGCTCCCTGAATGTAGAATTATGTTTACGTACAAAGGCAAATAGGAGACAATCATATCGTAATAGTGATCATTCATGATTTGTTTTGTATATCAGGTTTATTTTTGAAACAGGGATTCGTAAAAAGGTATGTTTGTGAAGAAGTTAAATTCCCCACTGTTTTTTACCACTTCGCCCCCGTCAATGGTGACAATTTCGCCGTGGATGTAATCCGCCTTTTCGCTCGTCAAATACATGGCCAATTCCGAGATTTCATCTTGACTGCACATTCGCTTGCGAGGATTCGTGTATTGATTGTAGTATTTGAATAAACCCAAGGGGTCTAGTTTGTCCGCGCCACCCGACCCTTCAATGGGACCCGGAGCAATCCCCACCAATCGTATGTCGTGTTTCCCCCATTCCACGCTTAACCCACGCATCAATTGGTCCACTCCCGACTTTGCCACCGCCGACGGAATGACAAGCGCGGATCCCGTGGTCGCATACGTGGTGGAGACATGAAGAAACACGCCCTTTTTCTTTTGAGATATCATTTCTTTTCCAAACACGTGGTATACGTTAAAGGCACCATGCAACACGATATCAATGATGCGTTTCCATCCGTTTTCCGATAAGGTTTGAAAAGGAGCAAGGAAATTTCCCGCCGCGTTATGCACAATGACATCCGGGAAAATGTGTTGTGCTTTCAATTCTTGTTGAATGGACTGGATCTTTTGATAGTCACTCACATCGGCGGAGTAATACAAATGGGGTTGATTGTTTAACTTTTCTAGTTGTGATTGTAGTGATGTCATTTTGGGCACACTGCGACTGATGTTTATGATGGTCCCACCTTGTTTCGCATAATTCAGCGCCATGTTTCGTCCCAATCCGGAACTGGCTCCTGTAATAAGTATGGTTTTGTTATGATACATTATGATGAATATGGATAAATGAAATACACGAAATGAATGTATTTCATTTATTTATGATTATGAATGATATGATGAATCAACACACAAGTAGTGGTGTGTTATATTTAGTTGGAGTAGGCAAGGCCACCCATGCCCGACATGATGCGGAGCACGTTGTAGTTGCGCGCGTAGACGCGAACCTTGGCGGTGTTGGTGGATTCAACGGTGGCGTTCGAGAGCACGAGTTGGAGGGTCGCGTTATCAATGCGGGACATGTTGCAGGTGCCCGACGGTTGGTGCTCTTCCGGGCGGAGGGCGAACGAGTACACGTTGATGCCGGTGTCCGGAGCGCGGGTGTGGTGTTGCCAAGGTTGAACTTGGTCAAAGTAGGTGCCCTCACGCTCCGAGAAGCGGTCTTGGCCGTTGAGTTGAAGCTTGGCGGTGACGACCGGGTTCTCGCCCCAGCAGTGCATGTCAAGCGAGGTCTCGGCGAGCACGAAGGTGCCAGCATCCGACACAGCCGATTGTTTGTCGCTGCCAGCACTGACCGCAACATCTTGTTCGAAAACATCACCGTCAATGAAAGCAGCCGTTCCGAGAACCGAATCAGAAGAGCCGAACGCCTTGATGGAGTTCGGGAGGGCGTCAAGAGCATCGGTGTAGTTGAACGGTTGAGCACCAAGGGCAGCGAAGAGGGACTCGCCCGACTCTAACGAGGCGCAGTAGTCCACGTGGCAGTCAGGTTGGACCACCCACACGAGTTCCTTGACCGGGTGGTTGAAGTTAAGGCGGATCTTGTTGGCCGACGAACCAACGGATTCCGCACCCGTGTATTGGAGTTGCTCAATGAGGTATTCGTGCGGGTTTTGGGCCATGCGGCGGCGTTCATCCGTGTCAAGGTAGATGTAGTCCACGTAGAGCGAAGCCGACACAAGGGAG
>MDSY01031898.1_pt1 | contig 15015 bp, 12 predicted proteins | sample 811131 | NCBI WGS metagenome assembly MDSY01 (sample SAMN05326643, study PRJNA326480) | marine metagenome | isolation source: seawater | place: Atlantic Ocean: South West | collected 2010 | reverse complement strand
TGGGAGCTCTCCCCACTAAGTTTTTGCTATGAAGCTACATGCTATAAATACTGGGTTTTTTAAATTAGATGGAGGAGCAATGTTTGGAGTAGTCCCAAAGTCTCTTTGGCAAAGAACAAATCCAGCTGATCAGAATAACTTATGCACATGGGCCATGCGGTCTATGCTTATTGAAGATAATGACCGATTGATTCTAATTGATACTGGAATAGGATCAAAGCAAGATGAAAAGTTTTTTGGTCATTATCACCTTCATGGCAATGACAGCTTGAAAGGCAATCTTAAAAAAATCGGATTAGAACCTAAAGATATTACCGATGTTTTTTTAACACATCTGCATTTTGATCATGTTGGTGGCGCTGTAGAAAGAAGTGGGGATATCTTTAAGCCAACTTTTGAGAATGCAAATTATTGGACAAATAGGCGTCACTTGTCCTGGGCAAAATCTCCCAACAAAAGAGAGAAAGCATCTTTCCTTGGAGAAAACATAAGGCCATTAGAAGAAAGTGGGCAACTTAATTTTATTGATGCTCCAGAAGGAGAGCGTCGTGTTAAAACGGGGCTGGGGTTTGATGCTTTTGTAGTTAATGGGCATACTGATGCTCAAATGTGTCCAATAATCTCATATAGGACTGAGACAGTAGTATTTATGGCAGATTTACTTCCTTCAGTTGGGCATATCCCCTTGCCATATGTAATGGGTTATGATACTCGTCCATTGATTACTTTAGAAGAAAAGAGCCACATTCTAAATGAGGTTTCTGAAAATGGTTATCGTTTATTTTTAGAACATGATCCAAAAAATGAAACGTGCACTCTTGAGAAAACAGATCGAGGCCCTCGATTAGCTAATACTAGAAATTTAAATGATTAAATAGATGAATAATATATTTTTATGCGCAATCATTCTCTTTTGGAATGTATCAATTCTTCAGGGCCAGGGATATTGGCAACAGGAAATAGAATATGATCTAAATGTAGATCTAGATGACAAGCAGAACTTGTTAAATGGTGATTTAAAACTTAGTTACACCAATAATAGCTCTGAATCTATAGTTGACGTGTTTTTTAATTTGTATTGGAATGCATTTCAACCAGGGAGCATGCTTTCAAATATGGCTAATATACCATCTCGGTTTAAGGACAATGCAATTGGTGATAATATTGAGAAATATAAGGATGATGAATGGGGATCTCAGGTTATCTCGGAGATGACTATGAATGATGAAGTCGTCTCTTTTTATATTGATCAGACTATTTTGCATGGGGTCCTGCCCCAAGATATAAAGCCTGGAGAAACTGTTGTTTTTAGCTTAAAGTATATCACTCATATTCCCAAATTAGTGGAGAGGGGGGGGAGAAAAGGTCCTGAAGGCGTTGCTTACACTTTTACGCAGTGGTATCCCAAAATTTGTGTTTTTGATCAAGATGGATGGCATCCAGATATATATGTTGCCCGAGAATTCTACGGCGACTTTGGTACATTTAATGTCAATATCACAGCTGATTCAGATTATTTAATAGGTGGAACTGGGGTGCTTAACAATGCCGATATTATTGGTCATGGTTATTCTTCTCAAGAGATAAATCATAAAAAAAGAACACGATTAACGTGGAATTTCCGAGCAGAAAAAGTTCATGATTTTGCATGGGTAGCAGACAAAAATTTTATTCATGAAAAGAGAAAATCTTTATCCGGAGTAGACTTACACTTTATTTATAAAAAAGACAAAAAATCATCAAAGCACCTTGGCACGGAGAAATTCAAAGAAGATGTAAAGAGTTATTTTCAATTTATGGAACAAAAATTTGGCACTTATGAGTGGCCACAATTCACAATAATTCAAGGAGGCGAAGGAGCAATGGAGTACCCAATGGCCACCGTAATGCAAGTTCAAGGAGATTCATATGATGGTCTTTTATCTACTGTCATTCACGAAGCTTCTCATATGTGGTATTATGGCATGCTCGGAACTGACGAGCAGCAATACTCATGGATGGATGAAGGGTTTACGAGTTTTGCTGAAGATGAAGCAATGAATATTTTACTTGCTAAGAATGTTTTAAATCCTCATAATTCTTACTTGTCAAGATTCTCAAAATTAGCGAAGGAGTCATGGATTGAGCCCACGGGAACACTTGCGAATTATTTTGATGGGAAATTTCCTTATCAATTGGCAGCATATATGAAGGGTTCTTTGTTTTTAGTTCAGCTTCGAGGAATAATAGGAGAGGGTCCATTTTGGTCTACTATGACTCGATATAAAAATGAATGGGCATTTAAGCATCCAACGCCAAAAGATTTTTTGCGTATTGCTGAAAAAGAGTCAGGTATGATTCTAGACTGGTATTTAAACCTCTGGATTTCAACCAATAAATATCCAGATATAGCTATTGACTCTGCTTACAGTATTGATAACAAAATGACTCAAATATCCTTAAAGAGAATAGGGACAATGGCTATTCCGGTAGATATGAGAATTATTTTAAAATCAGGATCTATTTTAGACTATACAATACCGCTTAGTTCAATGTTTGGCTATAAAAAAGGTTTTAGTGTTTTGGGCCCCTGGAATTATACTCAGCTTGAGCGGACATTCACATTAGATATACCTATAGAGAATATTGAAAGGATACTTATTGACCCAGAAAATTGGATTGCAGATGTCAATAGAAATGATAATGTTTGGGAGGCTAAAAACTAGCGACGTTTCTTTTTTGCCTTTGTTGTCTTTGGTCCTTTTGCTTTGAATGTTGAATTCCCTCTATTTGAAGATTTTGTTGGATCCGAGTCTTTTGCGCTAAAATAGTTTTTTTTTGCTCTTAATTCTTGCGGTTTGGACTCATGGAACCTGCCTTTAAATTTGCTAGGGTATTCTTTGCCATTTATTGCTCCTTTTCGGGGTATCCCAAAATCAATTGTCTTTTTTACTAAGTCTACGTCTTTGACAACGATTCTTAGCGGATCTCCAAGATTATAGCTATTCCCGTTTCTTTCTCCAACTATTCGATAGTTGTTTTTATCTATTATATAATAGTCATCACTGAATTCACTCAGACGAACAAGACCCTCGCATCCCATTTTTTGTATTTCTACAAAGACTCCCCAATCAGTCACTCCAGAGATAATACCATCAAATTCTTCTCCTAGATATTTATCCATGTATTTTGCTTGCATGAATTTTATTGAAGTTCGCTCTGCATCGCTTGCATTTTGTTCGCGATTTGAACAATAGTCACACATGTCATTGTACTCTTCAATGTTGTGGGTATGTTTCCCGTCTAGAAAATCTTGAAGGAGGCGATGAACCATCATGTCTGGATACCTTCTAATAGGCGATGTGAAGTGGGTATAATCATCAAAGGCTAAACCATAATGACCTATATTTTGAGTTGAATAAATGGCCTTAGCCATAGTTCTTACCGTCAAGGTTTCAAGCATATTAGCTTCTGGGGTTCCCTTCACCGTCGAGAGAAGAGTATTTATTGATTTGCGCACTGCTTGTGTTCCTTGAGTTGCCAAATTATAGCCCAATGGTCTAACGAATTGTGAAAGGGTTTCAAGTTTCGCCGGGTCTGGGTGATCATGTACCCGATACACCATTGTTTTGGTATTACGTTTTCCATCGGCTTGGCGACCAATAATATTAGCAACATGTTTGTTAGCCAAGAGCATAAATTCTTCGATAAGTTTATTGGAATCTTGAGCAATCTTCAACGAGGCCCCAATAGGCTCATTCTCTGAATCTAATTTAAACTTTACTTCTGCACGGTCAAAAGCAATTGCTCCATCAGCCATTCTTTTTTTTCGAAGATCTTTAGCTATGGAATCCATAATTCGAATTTCTTGTCCAAGTAGATCATTGTCTTCGCCTTGAATAATTAATTCAGCTTCTTCATAAGTGAGTCTTTTATCGGAGTGAATAACAGTTCTACCAAACCATCGGTTACGTATATTACCATTGGAGTTGATTTCGAATACTGCTGAAAATGTAAACTTATCTTCATTCGGACGCAATGAGCATACCTTATTTGATAAAACTTCTGGCAGCATAGGAACAACTCTATCCACTAAATAGACTGATGTTGCTCTTTTTTGAGCTTCCTCTTCAAGTTTGCTGCCAGGGGTTACATAGTGCGTGACATCGGCAATATGAACTCCAATTTCCCAGTATTGATCATCAATTTCTCGAATACTCAGCGCATCATCAAAATCTTTTGCATCATACGGATCGATAGTAAATGTTTTGACATTTCTCATATCTCTCCTATTCGATATCTCTTTTGAATTAATTTCTAATGGGATTTTATTCGCTTCAGCTTCTACTTCTTCAGGAAATGAATACGGAAGCCCATATTCATTTAATATCGCATGTATTTCAGTGTCATGATCACCCCGATCACCAAGGACTTCCTCAATTTTTCCCTGCGGTTTTTGCTCAGGGTTATCCCAAGAGATCAATGAAGCAATAACAATTTGCCCATCTTTCCCCCCATTTAATTTATTTTGAGGGATGTAGAAGTCTGGGCCTATTTTTCTTTTATCAGTGACTAAAAAAGCATGTTTTTCGGAAACTTGCAGCTCACCCACAAATCTATTTCTTGCTCTTTTTATCACCTCTGTTATTTGACCTTCTTTTTTTCTTTTTCCTTTTAGAGGATGTAGTAAAACTTTCACCTGGTCACCCCCAAAAGCTAAACCTAAATTATTGTCTCTAATAAAAATATCATCCTCTTCTCCACCAGGTATAACATAACCAGTGCCTGAAGATGTTAGTTGTAAAGTGCCTTGAACATAAGCTTCATCAACTTTGTATTGATACTTTTCTGGACTTATTTCTTTTATTTGACCGGCGCTATTTAAAATGTCTATTGCAGCTTTAGCTAATATTTTCCCAGTACGCTCATACATATTCATTTCTATGGCTATATCCTCAAGAGGAAATATACTGAATGGTCTTTTTTGAAGAAGTCGAAGGATTCTAGAGGCTAATGAAGCAGCATCCATCGAACGATGTGCTTTATTTTTTTTTGGGCCTTTTTTTGGCATATTCAAAGGTCGGGTAAATTTTTCTTAAAAAACCTATCTAATCATTTGTGACCAGATATACTGGAAATCATATGCCTTCAAATTGCGGATCTGGCATAAATGTTGCTATTTTTGCTGTCTATCATTCTATTTAACACTATGAAATATTTAGTTTACACGCTTTCAATTATTTTTCTTTTCAACCTTCCTGCAAACGGTCAAGATGCTTCAGGTGAAGCAACTGCAGTTGAATTGACAAAAAAGGAAAAAAGACAATTAAAGAAAGAAACTAAGAAAAAAGAAAAAGAGTTAAAAAAAGATCAAAAAAAGAGCAGTAAGAAAAATGCTATTAAAATCGGTGAGCTTCCTCCGGATAACCAAGAGGACGAAATTAATCCCATAAAAATTGATGTCAATTTAGATTTAGGTCTTGTGCTGAGTGAAAAGAGTGCTGAAAAAGTTAAAATTCATCGTGGAATGTCATTTGCATATGGGATTGTCGAACTAGCGGATATCTCAGGTGGAGGGATAAGCTTTTCTAATTTTGAGTGGGCTCAAAATAGACCGGGTAGGATTCTTCGCTCATCTTCTCAATCATGGGATGTCTTTTTCAATCAATATCGATTATCGAAATCGCCTTTCTGGTTCAGAACCGGAGTCTCAATATCCTGGAGTGTACTAGATTTTGGTGAGTTTTCTTTTGTGTCTACAGATTATTCTCCACAGAGAGTGGTTGCTGTCCAATTAGATGCAGACAGCATAAATATTAGAACTAAGTCAAGCTTGACAACATCATATATTGAAGCCCCATTAGAATTGGTATTTAATAGCAGTAATGATGGCAATAGAGGAGTGACTATTGGAATTGGTGGCTATGTTGGTTTACGACTACAAACGACACGGAAAATAAATTATGCCGATATATCAGGTGCTGTTCAGGATAGAAGAATAAATAGTTTTTATAATAACCCTGTATCTTATGGTGTAAGTGCTCGTTTAGGTTATGGCTCAATATATGTGAAAGGCCGTTTTGCATTATCTAAATACTTTCAACAAGGAGAGGATATCACATCCAAACCTTATCAACTCGCTGCAATAACGTTGGGGATAGATCTTCTATAAAATATCTTCGCAAAACCGAAATCCCCCTGAAATAATTATTCCAGGGGGATTTTTTGTCCCAGGATATTCTGATTAAACAAAATATCACGTTTACTAAATCAATCTGGTTACATTATGCCTTGATCTAACATGGCATCTGCAACTTTTACAAATCCTGCCAGGTTGGCTCCTTTAACATAATCAACAAATCCATTTTTTTCAGTGCCATATTTTACACATGACGCATGGATACTCACCATTATCTCGCGAAGCTTTTCGTCAACTTCCTCTCTGCTCCAACTCATTCTTAAGCTATTTTGGGACATTTCCAATCCAGATGTAGCAACTCCACCAGCGTTAGCTGCTTTCCCTGGGCTAAATAATATTTTTGCTGAGTGAAAAGCTTCAATTGCTCCAGGAGTCGATGGCATATTTGCTCCTTCAGCGATACATATCACACCATTTTTTACCAGTGTCAATGCATCATCTTTGTCTAACTCATTTTGAGTGGCGCATGGAAGGGCTACATCACATGCAATATCCCATGGGGCCTTACCAGCAACAAATTTCGCTTTCGAGTAATCTTTTAAATACTCCGATATTCGTCCCCTCTTTACATTTTTTAAATTCATTATGAATTTTAGTTTTTCAGAATCAATGCCTTCATCATCAATTATATATCCTGATGAGTCAGACATAGTAAGAACTTTGGCACCCATATTTATTGCTTTTTGAGCGGCATACTGTGCGACATTTCCTGATCCTGAAATAACAACATCCTTTCCTTTAAAGGATTCATTTTTTGTTTTAAGCATTTCTTCGGCAAAGTATACTGTACCATAACCAGTAGCTTCGGGACGAACAAGTGAGCCACCCCAATTTCGGCCTTTACCGGTCAATACACCTGTAAATTCATTTCGAATACGTTTGTATTGCCCGAACATGTACCCGATTTCTCGACCTCCGACTCCAATGTCGCCAGCAGGTACATCTGTATTTGGCCCTATATGGCGAGCAAGCTCTGTCATAAATGCTTGACAAAATCTCATGACTTCAGCATCTGATTTTCCTTTAGGATCAAAGTCAGATCCTCCTTTACCTCCTCCTAGAGGTAGAGTAGTCAAACTATTTTTAAAGATTTGTTCAAATCCTAGAAATTTAAGAACACTCAGGTTTACTGATGGATGAAATCTTAATCCGCCTTTGTATGGTCCGAGAGCACTATTGAACTCGACTCGATAGCCCCTATTTAATTCAACACTGCCATCATCTCTTGTCCATGAAACACGAAACATTAAGGTACGTTCGGCTTCGGCGATTCGTTCTAGTATCTTCGCAGCTTTATACTTAGGGTTTTGCTCAATAAATGGGATAACAGATTCTGCAACTTCCTGAACAGCTTGTATGAATTCAGGTTCATTAGGATTTCGCGACTGAATGCCAACCATAAACGCATCGATTTGCGTATTGAAATTCTGGGTCATAGGAATGTAATTTTAACAAAGGTATTTTAACAAAGGTATACCGAAATTTGCGTCATGCTTGATACACCGAACCAACAAAAAACACAATTGTCAGAATTGGGCGAATTTGCTCTAATAGATCGTCTGACATCTTCAATCAAATTAACTAATGAATCCTCTTTAACTGGGGCAGGAGATGATGCCGCTATAATTGATCATGGTAATCATGAAACTCTAATTTCCAAGGATTTACTTGTTGAAGGGGTTCATTTTGACTTGGCTTATGTTCCCCTGAAGCATTTAGGCTATAAGTCAGTGGTAGTTAATCTCTCTGACATATATGCAATGAATGGTATTCCTACTCAGATTTTGGTGGGATTAGCCGTTTCAAGCCGATTTCCTGTTGAAGCTTTGGATGAAATTTATGAAGGAATGCTTTTAGCCTGTAAAAGATACGGTGTTGACTTAATTGGAGGAGATACAACCTCAAGTTCGTTAGGATTATTACTCAGTATTACTGCTGTTGGACATGTGGAAAAAGGTAAATCGGTAAAGAGGTCAGGAGCAAGGCCTACAGATTTACTGGTCGTTTCTGGTGATTTAGGGTCAGCCTACATGGGTCTTCAGGTTCTTGAGCGTGAAAAAGCAGCATTTAAATCTAATCCAAATCTTCAACCCGAACTGCAGGGGCATGAATATGTTTTAGAGCGACAATTAAAGCCAGAAGCACGAAAAGATATCGCAGATTTATTGAAAGAACTAAAAGTTACTCCATCTAGTATGATTGATATATCAGATGGATTAAGTTCTGAAATAATGCACCTTTGTAAATCATCTAAGTTGGGATGTACTATCTATGAAGATAAAATCCCCATGGACCCTCAAATGATTCGTTTAGCTGAAGAATTCGGAATAAATCCCATTACTGCAGTTCTGAATGGAGGAGAAGACTATGAATTGCTTTTTACTGTCTCTATCGATGATTATGATAAAATCAAACATAATCCCAGTTTAACCCCCATCGGGCATATCACGGATAGCGGAGCAATTCAGCTTGTAACTAATGGTGGACAAGCAGTTGAATTGGAAGCCCAAGGGTGGACTTCATTTAAATGAAGATCAAATTCGGAAAAATTTAGATTTTTGCAAAACCAAATTCCGTCAACATATTAACGTTAGACCCCATAAATTCAACTGATAAATTTGTTCGAAGTGTTACAGATGTTTCAAGAAGACCCATAACCTCATACTTAACTGTTGTTCCATCAGTGTTGTTTAGGAATACAGAGTCTGGAGCTGTCCCATTACCGGGTTTTGTGGTCCATGTTCCCGAACCAGATTCTTTGAATGGAAGATCTATCGTTGTACCTAAATTAGCGCTGATAACTGCGTCTACTGAATATGTAACAGAATTAGGGTCTTGTGTTAATGAAAATTGTGAACTGTCAGGATTAATGTATGTGTCTTCTGCAACAATCGGGACAACTGAGCCAAGAATATCGACAGTTCCAGTTGCAGTCACTTTATTAACTAGCCAAACCCCTTCTAATTTGTCACCAAGAGTGGGTTCTTTCGCACAGGAGGCTAAAATTAATAGAGATAAAGAAATTATAGATATTTTTTTCATGATATGGTTTTTCATAGAGATTCAAAAGGTACTGATTATTTCGAAGTAATAGATGCAGAAATATACTCTCTATTCATTCTGGCTATATTTTCGATACTAATTCCCTTTGGACACTCTACCTCACATGCTCCAGTATTAGTGCAATTTCCGAAACCTTCAAGGTCCATCTGTTTCACCATATTCAATACGCGCTGACTCGCTTCAATTTTACCCTGAGGAAGTAGAGATAGCTGACTAACTTTTGCTGAAGTGAACAACATTGCAGAGGCATTTTTACATGTGGCAACACATGCGCCACAGCCAATGCAAGTTGCGGCATCAAAAGCAGCATCAGCATCTTGTTTTTCAATGGGAGTAGCATTCGCATCTGGGAGGTTCCCAGAAGTATTTACTGACACGTATCCTCCAGCTTGAATAATTCTATCAAATGAGCCGCGATCTACCATCAAATCTTTAATGATAGGAAAAGCTTTGGCTCTAAATGGTTCAATAGTTATGGTGTCTCCATCTTTGAATTCTCGCATATGAAGTTGACATGTTGTTACTCCGCGGCCAGGCCCATGAGCCTCTCCGTTAATGAACATGGAACACATACCGCAAATTCCCTCTCTGCAGTCATGGTCAAAAACTATTGGATCTATGTCTTGAATTATTAATTGCTCGTTCAAAACATCAATCATTTCCAAAAAAGACATGTCATCAGAAATATCACTCACTTCATAAGCGGCAATCCCTCCTTTTTCCTTTGGCCCATTTTGACGCCAAACATTTATTGTAAAATTCATTTGTAAGAACGTGTATTTAGTTCGACATTTTCAAAAGAGAGTTCCTCTTTATGTAGCTTTGATTTTCCAGGATCACTTCCTGCAAACTCCCAAGCGGCAACAAAAGCAAAGTCATCATCTTTTCTAACGGCCTCTCCCTCTTTAGATTGAAATTCTTCACGGAAATGACCGCCACAAGATTCTTCTCTGGCCAAGGCATCCATGCACATTAACTCTCCTAGTTCAAGAAAGTCTGCAACCCTTCCTGCTTTGTCAAGCTCTGGATTCATCTCTCCAATTTTCCCTAGAACTTTAACATCTGAGTAAAACTTGTCTCGAAGTATACGGATATCAGCGATTGCCTTTTTTAGGCCCTCCTCATTTCTTGCCATTCCGCATTGTGACCACATGATTTTCCCTAAATCTCGATGAAAAGCTTCGACAGGAGTATTCCCTTTACTATTTAAAAATCCCTCCATTCGATTTCTAGCAGCTGTCTCAGCTTCATCAAATTCAGGAGATTCAGTAGATATTTTTCCTGTAGTTATATCTTTTGATAAATATGTTCCGATCGTGTAAGGTGCTACAAAATAACCGTCAGCTAAACCTTGCATCAAAGCAGAGGCTCCTAATCGGTTTGCGCCGTGATCAGAAAAATTTGCTTCTCCTAGAGCAAAAAGCCCAGGAACTGTTGTCATTAGATTATAATCAACCCATATACCTCCCATTGTGTAATGAACGGCAGGATAGATCATCATTGGTGTCTTATATGGGTTTTGAGCTGTAATTTTTTCATACATCTGAAAAAGATTACCATATTTTGATTCAACTATTCTTTCACCAAGCTTTTTGATTTCATCTTCACTAGGATTTTTAATTCCTTTGACATGAGCTGCTTCACTACCAAATCTTTCTATAGCAGATGAAAAGTCTAAATACACAGCTTCACCAGTTTTGTTAATGCCATAGCCTGCATCACAGCGTTCTTTTGCAGCCCGAGAGGCAACATCTCGAGGAACAAGATTCCCAAAAGCAGGATAACGTCTCTCCAGATAATAATCTCTATTCTCTTCAGAAAGGTCAGTTGGCTTGAGTGTTCCTTTTCTTATTGCCAATGCATCTTCTGCATTTTTTGGAACCCATATGCGGCCATCATTCCTCAGAGATTCGGACATTAAGGTTAGTTTAGACTGTGAATCTCCACTAACCGGAATACATGTTGGATGGATTTGAGTAAAGCATGGGTTTGCCATATACGCCCCTTTCTTGTGTGCTTTCCACGCTGCGGTTACATTAGACCCCATAGCATTGGTGCTCAAGTAAAAAACATTTCCATAACCCCCGGTGCATAAAATTACAGCATGAGCTGAGTGCCTCTCAAGCTCACCGGTGACTAAATTTCGAGCAATAATGCCTCGAGACTTGCCATCAACAACAACAAGCTCTACCATTTCGTGTCGAGAAAGTAATTGAACTCTTCCTTTTGCTACTTGTCTAGATAGTGCAGAATAGGCCCCCAATAATAGCTGTTGTCCTGTTTGACCCTTAGCATAAAAGGTTCTACTCACTTGTACCCCTCCAAAAGACCGGTTATCTAGAAGACCTCCGTATTCACGAGCAAATGGGACACCTTGTGCAACGCACTGGTCTATAATGCTGGCACTTACCTCCGCTAAGCGGTGAACATTTGCTTCCCTGCTTCTGTAGTCTCCACCTTTAATTGTATCGTAGAAAAGACGAAAGGTGGAGTCACCATCATTCTGATAGTTTTTTGCCGCATTTATACCTCCTTGCGCAGCAATGGAGTGCGCTCTTCTTGGTGAGTCTTGAAAACAAAAAGCTTTAACATTGTAGCCAAGTTCCGCAAGTGATGCCGCCGCAGAACTTCCTGCCAAACCGGTACCAACAACAATGACATCAATTTGTCTTTTATTTGCTGGGCTGACTAATGGAATTTTAGCTTTGTGCTTGGTCCATTTTTCAGATAGAGAACCCTCTGGTATATTGGCGTTTAATTTTGACATCTATTTAATGAAGTTAATTCAGAACAAGAAAAGATAAATTGGAATACTGGCAAAAGCTAATGAAATGATCACCGAAAATGCTTTACCAAGTATTTCAATTATTGGTGTGTATTTAGCATGATTAATACCTAAAGTTTGAAATGAACTAGCGAAGCCATGCCAAAGATGAAAACCAAGACCCATCATTGAAATAACATAAAAAATAGCATACCAGGGTTGTTGAAAAGCTGCGATAGTAATTGAATATAGATCTTTTAATTCAGCGCCATCATTAGTCAAATAAGTGGGGATATTACCAAAATGCATTTCATACCAAAAACTTTTCATGTGAATGATAAGAAACACAAGTGTTAAGGTTCCTAAAATAGCCATATTCCTTGATGACCAAGACGCATTTACCTTTCCATTATATTTTACGTATCTCGTCTCTCTAGCAGCTTTATTACTGCGTGCTAGTAATAATCCATCGACAGAATGCAGAAGTATACTGCCATAAAGTAAATAGCTAACCATCTTTATTAATGGGAAGGTGGTCATAAAATGAGCATAGCTATTAAACATTTCTTTGTCACCAGTTAGCAGCGGTAGGTTTCCAAGTAAATGCACTACTAAAAATGAGCACAAAAAAAGACCAGTTAGGGCCATCCAATATTTTCGAGCCAATGATGATCTAATGAGTCCTCCGGATAAAGCCATAATTAATTTGAAATAGAAGTAATTTCTACAAAAGTAAGTCCAAAAGGCAAAAGAAAGTTCAAGGCTGATACCTTTTAAACGATGACGCTAAAAGGTGTTATCTTCGTTAATTATGAAATATCACCGCTTAAATCCTGAGATTTTTAATAAAAATCGACAACGTTTCACAAACTTGATGGAGTCTAATTCATTGGCTGTTTTTCATTCGAATGATATTTACCCTACAAGTGCTGATGGGACAATGCCATTCAAACAAGCCACAGATATTTTATGGCTTTCAGGAATTGATCAAGAAGACTCTGTTTTAATTGTTTTCCCCGACGCAATAAGAAAAGAGCATAAAGAGATACTTTTTTTAACTGAAACAAATGATCTTATCGCTGTTTGGGAAGGATCTAAACTTTCTAAAGAAGAGGCCTACGAGGTCAGTGGTATTAGGACAGTTTATTGGTTGAGTGAATTTGACCGAGTCATGAAGGAATTGATGATTCAGGCTAAAAATGTGTATCTCCTGACTCAGGAGCACCTGAGGAGAAGCACTCATGTGGAAACTCGAGAAATGAGGATCAATAAGAAGTTTAGAGCTTCTTATCCAATCCATAATTATTTGAGATCCGCACCCCTATTAAATTTATTAAGAGCTGTAAAAAGTGATTTAGAAATTGATGTAATGCAAATAGCGGCGAATATAACCGCAGCCGGATTTAATCGGGTTTTGAATTTTTTAAAGCCGGAATGCTGGGAGCATGAAATAGAAGCCGAGTTTATACATGAATTTGTAAAAAGTCGCTCAAGAGGTTTTGCTTATTCTCCCATAATTGGTAGTGGTTCAAATGCATGTGTTTTGCATTATTTAGAAAACAATAAGCAGTGCAAGAAAGGGGACTTAGTATTAATTGATGTCGGTGCAGAATATGCAAATTATGCATGTGATGTTACGCGCTGCTTTCCTGTTAATGGTAAATTTACAGACCGTCAAAAAGAGGTTTATGAGGCTGTCTTGCGAGTAGAAAAAGCTTCAATAGAACTTCTTAGGCCTGGCGTGATTTTATCTGAGTATCATGTTCAAGTTGGAGCGCTAATGACAAAAGAGCTTTTAGAATTAGGTCTCATTTCGAAGAATGATATAGCTAATCAAGATCCTCTTTGGCCAGCATATAAGAAATACTTTATGCATGGAACATCGCATTATTTAGGTTTAGATGTGCATGATTATGGTTTATGGGATAGCACACCAATAACAGAAGGAATGGTTTTTACATGTGAACCAGGTATTTATATACCGGAGGAGGGTATTGGTATCCGAATTGAAGATGACATAGTTATTACATCTGAAGGTCATATTAATCTCACAAAAGACATCCCAAAAGAAATAGTTGATATTGAGGCTTCTATGGCTAAAATTTAATGAAAAAGCATCTGCGTTCTTTTTTTTATGCTCTAAGCCCTCAGCGGAGGAGAGTATTCCGGCGTTTTGTTTATTTCCCCTTTGATATATATCTCAAATTCAGAGGTAAAAATTATTATAATGGAATAGAATTACCATTGCCAGGAGAAATATTTACTGGCGGAGGGGACTTTTTGAAAAACGGATTAATATTCAAAAAATATTTTATTGAACTTGGAAATTTATCAAAGAATAATGACGTTTTAGACGTGGGTTCAGGGTTAGGAAGAATGGCAATCCCATTAACAGATTTCATATATGAGAATAATAAATATGAAGGTTTTGATGTTGTCAAAACTGCTGTTATCGATTGTCAACACAGAATTGGTTCAAAATTTCCTAATTTCTCGTTCCGTCATGCTTCTTTAGAAAATGATCTTTATACAAATGGCGGGAAATCAGCTAAAGGATATATTTTCCCATTTGAGAAAAATACTTTTGATTTTGCCTGGGCAACTAGTGTTTTTACTCACATGGAGCCAGATGGAGTAAGGAATTACTTAAGTGAGGCAAGAAGAGTAATTCGTCCTGGGGGAAGGTTTTTGGCGACTTTTTTCCTTATGGATAAAGAATCAAAAAAGTGTTCATTAAATTCCGAATACCCATTTAAGTTTAAAATTGACAATACTTGGTATATGAGTAAAAACACAAAAGGGGCTAATGTTGCATTTGATAGTCAAATAATCTTAAACTGGGCCAAGGATGCTGGTTGGAAGAATACTAATGTTTATTTTGGAAGATGGTCAGGCAGGTCAGGCGAGACGACTGACTTTCAAGATATAATTGTATTTCATTAATAAAATAAACCCTTTATTACCTTCACAAAATGGAAAGTACACTAATTGGAAAGACAGCCCTTGTTGG
>MDSY01082673.1_pt1 | contig 15016 bp, 10 predicted proteins | sample 811131 | NCBI WGS metagenome assembly MDSY01 (sample SAMN05326643, study PRJNA326480) | marine metagenome | isolation source: seawater | place: Atlantic Ocean: South West | collected 2010 | reverse complement strand
TCCTTGTTATTTGGTTTGATTTCTCTTTACTATTATATCATGATATAGTCATTATACCGTTGATTTTCATTGACTTATATAAAAACACATAAAATGAGGTAAAACCAAAAACTTCCTGGAGGTACCACAAAATTATCCCGTAATTCATTTATAAACAATGATGTACGGGTTTTTTGGTTTTTAAGGTTGCTCGGGAAGTCTAAAAAGATAACGAGAAAGGGATTATATTACACCCTTAAAGTTAAGTTATTAATGACTTAAGTAACCTATGAAACAACGAATAAAATAGTGTGCCATTTGTAAAGTAGATTTCTCTATCATGTACCGAGTACAATATGAAAACCCCAAAGAATGGGTGTTTGTTTGTAAGGAATCTTTGATAAACCTCAAAAAAGACAATCCTAATTACAAATATGGAGGTACTTGGAAGAAATAATAAATATCAAATGTTCGCCAATGGTGTCGAATAATAATCATGGTCATATAATCGTTTATTGCGATTTCGTTAAAGGTAGATTCTAAAGTTGGAGCAGCTGGATTGGTAATGGTAATCGTAGGAGGTGCTTTAATGCCATAGTTTTAAGGAATGATTATCGATCTAGGCGGAACGGCAGTAAATGATATTAAAATTATTGGTGTTTCTGAGGTTAACTTTTTTTTTATACTCCCATTATTATGTTTTTTGTATATTTCATGGTTTGGATCAATAGTCTTTAAAATATCCAAGAAACAATAAATGTAATTTATAAAAAAACAACCGTTTACCATGATATCATTGAGTACTTTAGACTATACAATCATTGTTTTATTCTTTACAATTACACTTTCAATAGGAGTGTATGTTTCTAAAAAATCAGGTAAAAATTCTTCTGAGTTTTTTCTTTCGGGAAGAACTATGCCATGGTGGTTACTAGGAGTTTCTATGGTAGCCACAACTTTTTCTACAGATACTCCCAATTTAGTTACAGACATTGTTAGAACAAATGGTGTTTCGGGTAATTGGGTATGGTGGGCTTTTTTAATAACAGGTTTATTAACTGTTTTTGTGTATGCAAAACTATGGAGAAAGTCAAATGTTAAAACCGATATTGAGTTTTATGAATTCCGATACGGGGGCGCTCCAGCGAGTTTTTTAAGAAAATTTAGAGCCATTTATCTAGGCGTTATTTTTAATGTTATTACGATGTCTGCAGTCACATTGGCTGCGATAAAAATTGGCGGTATTATGTTGGGTTTAGAACCCTGGCAAACGGTAATTAGCGCAGGTTTAATTACAGTTATTTTTAGTGTTTTAGGAGGTTTTAAAGGAGTAGTATATACTGATTTTGTGTTGTTCTTTGTAGCCATGGGAGGTGCTATTGGGGCGGCATATTATTTAGTAAATATTCCAGAAGTAGGAGGTTTAGAAGCTCTAGTGGCAAACGAACATGTAGTGAGTAAACTTTCAATATTACCAGATTTCAGTGACAAACAAGCCTTAATAACTTTATTCATTATTCCCTTAGCTGTTCAATGGTGGAGTTCTTGGTATCCTGGAGCAGAACCTGGTGGAGGGGGCTATATTGCTCAGCGAATGCTAGCTGCTAAAGATGAAAATCATGCTATTGGAGCTACCTTTTTCTTTAACATTATGCACTATGCATTAAGACCCTGGCCCTGGATCCTAGTGGCATTAGCATCATTAGTTATCTTTCCAGATTTAGCAAGTATTCAAGAAGCTTTCCCAAATATTCCTTCCGATAAATTAGGGCATGATTTAGCCTATTCTGCGATGCTTACTAAATTACCAAGCGGATTGCTTGGATTGGTACTCGCTTCGTTAATAGCTGCTTATATGAGTACAATCTCAACACAACTTAATTGGGGTTCCTCTTACATTGTATATGATTTTTACAAGCAACAAATTAACCCAAAAGCGTCTGAAAAAAGACTTGTAACTGTTGGAAGAATCTCTACCGTTGTTTTAATGGTTTTTAGTGCCTTATTAGCTTTACTACTCCAAAACGCATTGCAATTATTTGAAGTGTTGTTGGTCTTCGGAGCAGGTACTGGATTGATTTTTATTCTACGTTGGTTCTGGTGGCGAATTAACGCATGGAGTGAAATTACAGCAATGTTCGCTTCGGGTATCATTTCAATTATATTAAAATTAACATCCGTTGGAGATTATTTATTTGCTCCAGAGAGTGGCGTATTTGAAGCGTATTATGAATACCCATTCGTAGTTTTCATAACCACTTTTATATGGTTAATAGCAACTTATATGACACAACCCGAAAGCAAGGAAGTCTTACAGGATTTTTACAAAAAAATACAACCTGGAGGGCCTGGATGGGCTAAGGTGGTTAAAGATGCAAACAACGAAGGAATTGAAATAAAAGAGAAGGGTGCGGGTTGGAGTGTCCCCTCTGGAATTGTCGCTATGTTAATCGGGTGTGTACTAATATACAGTTGCATGTTTGCAACAGGGTATTGGATTTATGGTGCTTATAATTATGCTGTCCCGTTAACAGTAACTGCCATTATTTCTGTAATTTCACTAATTAGAGTTTGGAAGAAAATCAAAACAACCATCCTATAAATAAGACCCAAATTAAATCAACTAAAAAATGAAAAAAAGTCATCAAAAAAAGTACTGGAAAACCAACTTAAAATACTTAGCAATTTTGTTATCAATATGGTTTATTGTTTCTTTTGGTTGCGGAATTCTTTTTGTTGATGAATTAAATACAATCAGAATGGGTGGATTTAAACTTGGATTTTGGTTTGCCCAACAAGGATCGATTTATGTGTTTACTATTTTAATTTTTATATACATAAGGTTGATGAATAAATTGGATAAAAAATATAATTTAGACAGTTAATTATGGAATTACAAACTTTGACTTGGTTGTTCGTAGGAATCACCTTTACTTTATACATCGGTATCGCAATTTGGTCTAGAGCAGGATCCACCAAAGAATTTTATGTTGCTGGTGGTGGTGTGTCCCCACTTGCCAACGGATTAGCAACTGCTGCAGATTGGATGTCTGCTGCTTCATTTATTTCAATGGCTGGATTGATCTCTTTCAGCGGTTATGACGGATCTGTTTATTTAATGGGTTGGACAGGAGGTTACGTTTTATTAGCATTATTATTAGCCCCATATTTAAGAAAATTTGGAAAGTTTACAGTCCCTGATTTTATTGGAGATCGGTATTATTCTAACATTGCCAGAACTGTTGCTGTTTTTTGTGCACTTTTAGTTTCATTTACCTATGTTGCCGGACAAATGCGAGGTGTCGGTTTGGTGTTTTCTCGTTTTTTAGAAGTTGACATTAACACCGGGGTAATCATCGGAATGATCATCGTTCTATTCTACGCTGTTTTAGGCGGAATGAAAGGAATTACATACACTCAAGTAGCTCAATATTGCGTACTTATTTTTGCGTTTATGGTTCCCGCTATTTTTATCTCCATCCAAATGACAGGAAATCCTATTCCACAATTAGGTTTTGGAGGAATGGATGAAAACGGAGTATATTTATTAGATAAATTAGATACTCTTCACAAAGAATTAGGCTTCGCTGAATATACCTCTGGAAGTAAATCTACCTTAGACGTATTTTTTATAACCGCCGCTTTAATGGTGGGCACGGCAGGATTACCACATGTAATTGTTCGTTTTTTTACAGTTAAAAAAGTTTCCGATGCACGCAAGTCTGCTGGTTGGGCGTTATTATTTATTATGATTTTATATACAACTGCACCCGCAATTGCAGTTTTTGCGAGAACGAATATGATAGAAACCGTAAACAATCAAGATTATAAAAATATGCCAGATTGGTTTACTACCTGGGAAGAAACAGGGTTGCTTTCTTTTAATGACAAGAATAACGATGGAAAGATACAATATGTAGAAAATGCCTCAGTAAATGAGTTGACAATAGATAAAGATATTATGGTGTTGGCAAACCCAGAAATTGCACAATTACCAAACTGGGTAATTGCTTTAGTTGCGGCGGGAGCATTAGCGGCAGCATTGTCTACAGCAGCAGGATTGTTATTGGTAATATCTGCCTCAGTATCTCATGATTTAATAAAAAAAATGATACAACCCAACATCTCTGAAAAAGGAGAGCTAATGGCTGCGCGTTTGTCTGCATTTGTGGCAGTTTGTGTGGCAGGTTATTTTGGCATCAATCCACCAGATTTTGTGGCAGCCACAGTCGCCTTAGCTTTTGGTTTGGCAGCAGCCTCTTTTTTTCCGGCAATTATTTTAGGAATTTTTACAAAAAAAATGAATAAAGAAGGAGCCATTGCAGGAATGATCGCAGGTATTTTAACGATGCTATTCTATATGTTAAAGTTTAAATTTGATTGGTTCGGCGGAGGTCAAAAAGAAGACTGGTGGTTTGGAATATCTCCAGAGGGATTTGGAACTGTAGCAATGATCATTAATTTCATAATAGCAATAGTTGTCTCTAAATTTACTCCAGATCCGCCGGATGAAGTTCAAGAAATAGTGGCTAATATTAGGATTCCAAGTGGCGCTGGTAAAGCAACACATTAAAAATAAATTAAATGAGTAATTATCATATAAAACATTTAGAAGAATATTATCAAGTCTATAGAAAGTCTATTCGCGAACCTGAAAATTTTTGGGAAGAAATTGCCGAAGAGCATTTTGTTTGGCGGAAAAAGTGGAATACTGTTTTGAAATGGGATTTCTCAAAACCAGCAGTGAAGTGGTTCGAGGGCGCTCAATTAAATATTACAGAAAATTGTATTGATAGACATTTAGCCACTCGTGGAGATAAAACTGCCTTATTATTTGAACCCAATGATCCAACTGAAGCTTCAGAGCACATTACCTATAGACAATTGTCTAAAAGAGTCAATCAGTTTGCAAATGTTCTAAAAGAACAAGGAATACAAAAAGGAGATAGAGTCTGTATTTACGTGCCAATGATCCCAGAATTAGCAATTGCAACACTTGCTTGTGCAAGAATTGGAGCCGTTCATTCAGTAGTTTTTGCAGGATTTTCTGCAACAGCATTGGCTACAAGAATTAACGATGCCGATTGTAAAATGGTGATTACATCAGATGGATCTTTTCGGGGTGCAAAAACCATTGATTTAAAAGGGATTGTAGATGAAGCCTTAGAAAATTGTTCTTGTGTAGAAACTGTTTTAGTAGCAAAAAGAATCCATTCAGAAATCTACATGAAAGAGGGTCGTGATCAATGGTTACAACCACTATTAGACCTAGCATCCATAGAATGTGAGGCAGAAATAATGGAGGCAGAAGATCCCTTATTTATTTTATACACTTCAGGCTCGACTGGAATGCCAAAAGGGATGGTGCATACAACTGCTGGTTATATGGTATATACTGCGTATACGTTTAAAAATGCTTTTCAATATAAAGAGAATGATGTGTATTGGTGTACTGCAGATATTGGTTGGATTACAGGACACTCCTATATTGTATATGGCCCACTAGCAAATGGGGCAACCTCAGTAATGTTTGAGGGGGTTCCTAGTTATCCTGATTTCGGTCGTTTTTGGGAAATTGTAGATAAACATAGAGTAACACAATTTTATACCGCTCCAACTGCGATTAGAGCACTGGCTAAACAGGGAGCAGAATTGGTTGATAAATATGATTTGTCTTCTTTAAAAGTTTTAGGTTCTGTCGGTGAGCCAATTAATGAAGAAGCATGGCATTGGTACAATGATACTATTGGAAAAAAGAAAAGTCCTATTATTGATACCTGGTGGCAAACAGAAACAGGAGGAATGATGATTACCCCCATTCCATATGTAACTCCAACAAAACCAACCTATGCAACACTCCCTTTTATTGGTATTCAACCAGCAATAATGGATGAAAACGGAAAAGAATTAAAAGGAAATCAAGTAGAAGGTAGATTGTGTATTAAATTTCCTTGGCCTAGTATGGCAAGAACAATATGGGGAAATCACCAACGGTATAAAGAAACTTACTTTTCTGCTTTTGATCAGATGTATTTTACAGGTGACGGAGCCTTGAGGGATGAAGTTGGTTATTATAGAATTACTGGAAGAGTAGATGATGTAATCATCGTTTCTGGTCATAACCTTGGAACTGCTCCTATAGAAGATGCGATCAACGAACATCCTGCAGTGGCAGAATCGGCCATTGTTGGTTTTCCTCATGATATTAAAGGAAGTGCTTTATATGGGTATATTACTCTAAAGGATATTGGTGAATCAAGAAATCATGATAACTTAAGAAAAGAAATTAATCAGCTAATTACTGATAGAATTGGTCCAATAGCTAAACTGGATAAAATTCAATTTTCAGAAGGGTTGCCAAAAACACGTTCTGGAAAAATTATGCGACGTATTTTGCGGAAAATTGCATGTAATGAAATGGACAATTTAGGGGATGTTTCCACCTTATTAAATCCTGAAGTAGTTCAACAAATTATAGAAAACCGATTGTAATAATAACTTTTAGTTGAAGGCGCATTCATTATTCTGTTGTAAAAGAAGAGGCTGGCAACCCTTCTTTATTAAATAAACTTGCAACACGAATATCTTTTTCCATGCATATCTTGCATGTATTGGTTTTTGAATGCTAGAAGAACCAACATGAACCTTGTTGTCTATAATTGTTGCTTTCGCAGGAACAAATAGCTTATTAGCACCCGCAATCTCAAATTCAGATAATTCAGAAGCATGGGTCATTAAGCCAGAACCAATAAAATCAAATTCAATTATTAGCGTATTCTCAGCAACTTCAAAACGCTTGTATAATGGCCCGGAAGCAACGCTATTTTTTTCATACCCATTATGCAATGCCAAACCTGCAAGTCTGTTACCTAGGTCGTTTTTATTTGAAGGGGGTATGTCATCTATATCACCTACATCTAGGGTTACTACCATTCCGGTTTTATCAACTTTTAAGGTTTTTCTTTGAGCATCTCGTAATAATGAAGAAAGTCCGTTGTAATTCCTAAAAGGAGCTATTTGAACAAAATAAAATGGGAATTTTGCATTCCATTTTTCGCGTCAATCTTCTATCATTGCAGGAAATAGAGTTTCATATTCTCAATACCTTGCCACATTATTTCGATAAAGGTAGTTTGTTGAGGGGTGTAGGGCAATTTTGGTGATGTGGTTAAACAGTATAATACTACTATTTAAAAAAATTTAATAAGTAATCTTCACTAAATAGCATAAAACCAGTTAGTTCTTTTAAATTTAAATACTCTTGTTTAAATTTATTTTTTTCTTTCTGACTATCACTTAAGTGGTACCCTGAGATATTGTAAAACATCAAGTAATAATCACAATATGAATTGTGTAAAATCTTGTCCTTATCTAAATTTTTAAATACAATTTGTGCTCTCCTAGTATTTGAATACCTATAGCTAGACATTGCATCTATAAGATTGAAAAGAAATACATCAAGATAATTATGTATGTGAAATATATCTAATATCTCATTATAATATTTACTCATAAGATCGTCCATTTTTTCAAATCGTTTGGCTAAAAGTAGATGATGAATAAATTCATGTAAGTAATTTCTGATATCGGTATCTTCAGTTATTAAATCAAAAAATAACTTCCAGTAATATTGTTCTGAATTTTGGTCAGAGATTTGGGAAGCATGTAAAATTTGAAAACCCAAATAACGACCTCTCAAAGTTTCGGGTAAGGTTATAAGTATCGATTCGTCAATTCTTATTTTTTTTGTTTTACCATGATTAAAAAAATAGACTTGACCTTTAAGCAGTTTGATAAAAATCTCTTCTTCTTTTTCAAGATTTTTCTCAGCGATCATGTCAATCAAATATCCATACCTACCATTCATATTCATGAGGTCTACATAAATATAAATTATATTTTGTTTAAAATTTTTTATATCAATCAACTTAGTCATTAGCTCTTTAAAATCAGATAGAGGAATAGATTTCAGTTTTATGAAAATCAAAGAAGCTATCTTAATGTTATTATCCAAGTCTTCAACCTTCTTTTTAATAAATAAATTCGTATATTTTGAATTGAAAAGCGTTTGGATATAGTCCCATTTTTCATATTGAACAGCATGCTCAAATAGGGTAATAAAATAATGTACAGTACCTTGGGTCTGACCTATTTTATTGATAAACTTTAAATCTGAAGAGGTAAGAACTTCTTTATATTTAAGGCGTTGTAATTTAACCTCCGTATGCCATAGTTCAAATTTATTTTTTTCATTGATATAACTAAAGAAGGATTGATATCCCAAAAACAACGATAATTTGTTTAAGGTATTTTTACTCGCTTTAGTCTGAGGCAACAGACCCCAAAATCGCCTTAAAGTATTAAAGCTAAGATCCTCTATCTGATATTCTCCAAGTAAATTAATAAATACTTTAATATCAGATGAAGAAGTAATTTTAAAACCAATTTGCCTTTCAACATCTATTCGAAGTTGTTTTTGTGCTGCTTTCATATGCGAATGATTATAAATAAAAACGTAACATTCCCAAGATCATGATCAATAGTCCTGGAAGGGATTTTAAATTTTGCAGGGATTTTGCAGGAAATAGTTGCTGCGTATAGAAAACAACCCTCCAACTAAAATAACCCCTATAAATAAGCTAATAGAGCCTCTAAACTTTTGCATAATCATATATATATATTGTTTTGGAACATATCCGACTAAAACAAATTATTAATAGAAAATAGTAGTCCTACTAAATAATATATTTCACAATATAAAAAAAATGAGCTAAGTATGGGCAAGTTTTATCAATTTAAAAAAGTAATTTCGATAAATAAAAAAATATAACCAATAAAAAAAGCAAAAAAATAAGAGAAATTCTCATTTTTTTAAACGGTTAGAAGTTTAAGATACATCTATTTCAATTACATCTATAATATTTCGTAATATCTATTAAATTAATTTTTACTTAAAACAATAATCATGAAGAATAGGCTATTTAAATTAATTTTTCTGTTGCTATCTGTTTCCGTTTTTTCTCAAACACAATTTGAAGTTAACGTTAATGGAATAAAAGAAAATGATTCTATAAGGGTCATTGTGCAAAAATCTTCTGATATTTTATTAAAAGACTGGGCACATTATAACGGAGGTGCCACTTCTACTATCAGTTTTAATTTAGAAGAAGGAGCGTGGGCTGTTAAGTTAGATGCTACAGGATATACCTATCCATCACAACAAATCATCAATATTCCTACAGATTCAAATATAACTTGGACACTTACGCCTCTTACCGATGATGACTATGATTACACTTGGGAAGATGACGGGAGTGCCGCAGGACACGCAACACAAAGATATGTTAATGAGCCTGCAAAAATTGTTGTTTTAAATGATTCTATTGTAGTACCTGATGATTTTTCTGCGGTAAAACTTAGAACCGAATATGGTGTAATTTTATCAGACTCTATACAACCATGGTCAAATGAAGATAGTTATCGTTTTTATAAAATGTTTTCAAACTTACCCTACAATAAAAGTAGCGTTATAGATTATAAAACAGGCGAAAATATTCGTGGAATTTTTATGTTAACTAACCAAGAACAAGACAACGATTTAACAATAAACAATACTCCTGAAATACCTTATGCTACAGTAAGTCAGAATGCATTTACCTATGCAACACCACAAATTGTTACCTTAGATGGTATTAAAGGGAAGTTCTTTTCTAAAAGACTCTATCATGTGGTTGTTAATTTTATTACTGATTTCGCTAATAATGAGGAAACTCTTAACTGGCTTGCTAATGAACGTTTTGGGGTTAAGTTCATGAAAGGAAATCAGGAGACAGAAAATTTAATGGGTGAAGACAAAAGTAATTTTCAAGAATTTTTTAATTCTGAAAAACTGGAGATTCTTGCTATGTTTGAAGAACTTCCAGAAGGTTTTCACAAACAAGAAGGCTTAAAATACTTAGTAAGAAGAATTAATGGCCAAGATGACCCTGTAATGCCCGGTGCTAATGCAATCGCTTTTGCAGGGAGAAACACCATTGAATTTATGTCAAAAGCATTTAATGGTGGAGAAATTAATAATTCTCGGAGAATCATCTTACATGAAAAAGCTCATTTTTTATGGTCGTATACTTTTGATCAAAACTTAAAAGATGACTGGGCAGAGCTTGGCGGCTGGTTTTTAGACCCTACTTCAGCAAGTGGTTGGTCTACCTACAATACTACCGAAGTAGTTTCTGCCTATGCACATTTAAAAGATCCTAATGAAGATTTATCAGAATCTATTGCTTTTTATCTTACAAATCCAGATGCTTTATTATCTGTATCAGCAAGAAAATACGAATTTGTAAGAGATCGTGTTATGCATGGTACGCGATACGTTGCACAAATTAGAGAGGATTTAACATTTACTGTTTATAATTTATTTCCTGACTATACCTATCCTGGAAAAGTAACAAAGATAGAATTGCAAGTAGAGGGAGGATCGGAAGAAGATAAATTAGTCACTATTAGAGCAACTTTAAATTCTCAAGAGCCTAGCATAGATGGGGCAAGTTCTGCTTATGTTCGGTTTACATCGAGTATTGGTACAAAACATGATATTAGGCTAAATCCAGAAAATGGACAAACACAAGATTCTATTTTAATAGGAACGACCACTTTTAATAAACTAGAAAAAAGTGGGTATTGGGGCTTAAATTATTTTAGAATCTCTGATCCTGTTGGAAATATGCGCTACGAGAATAGCTCTACGATTGGTATGAAGCTATATATAGAAAATCCTTTAGAAGATATTTTACCGCCAACTTATAACCATAATTATACCTATGAAATTGTAGAAGATAAATTTACCCCAGGAAATCGCTATGGGCCACCAAATGAAAATGGAGAACTAATGAGAGCACTAAAATTAAGTTTTTCTCATTACGATGCTAACGCAACTTCGAGAGCAGTTACAAGAATAAATTTACCGAATAATAGTGGAGAGGAAGTCTATGAGATACAGGTTCAAGGACATGCAATTGAAGACGAAGATTTAAATTATGACAATGGTGTTGATTCTAATAAACATTTTGAATTGTATTTATTATTACATGAGCACCTTCAATCTGGCTATTACACATCATCTCAACACACAGTAGGGGATATTGCAGGGAATTACAGTTCAGTTTACCACGTAAAAGACACAGCTGATTTTATTATCTCAGAAAAAAACAAACATAAAATATTTAAAGAAGTTAGAGATAGTATCTATATAAAAACACTATATCCCGATAACGTAAAACCAGAAATCGATATTAATAATATTACCATTACTGCAGAACCTACTAATCCAGAAGCACCAAATGGCGAAACTCGAGTAGATATATCTATATTAGCCAGAGATCTATCTGATTTTGTGGGTCATGAGTCTGGGGTAGATCGTGTTAGCTTTACTTTAAGAGATCCTCTAGGTGGTATTCGTGGGTATCAAACGGGTAATAGTACAATGAATAACCCAGATTTAAACATATATGATGCTAGTCCGCAAAATGATAATGAGTGGCGTTTGTATAACTTTAATCTTACCTTACCAAAAGGCTCTCCTCCCGGACAATGGGGTATGGCATCTGCTGAAACTCGGGATAAAGCAGGAAACTGGGAGAAATATTCTTTTGTAGAATATATTCGTTTTGATATTATAGAATCAGATGTAGAATTAACAGTCCCTTTGGAAGTAGAAATTACAGATAAAGTAGTGAATGTTAATAATGTAGAAGGCATAGAAGTTTCTATGAATTGTGAGCCCTGTGAAGGTTTAAACTATGTATATACAGTGTATAGTTTGATGGGAGGAAATGTTGTAAGAGGAGAAGGTATTTTTGAAAGTGATTATATTTCAGTAAATTCAATAAATACAACGGGGGTTTTAGACGGTATTATAAAGTTAACAGTACAAGTAACAGATACTGAAGATCAATTAATTGCAACTAAATCGGTAGAATATACGAAAGATACCGTACTTCCAAATTCTTATTACAGCCAATCAAATCTTGAGAATGATGGTACAAGTTCTTTAGATGATTTTGTAGTAGCAGTTGTAGTTGAAAGTGTTGATGTTGGAGGAACCTATGAGGCAACCGCACAAAATTACAATTCAAATGCTTCAAGAACCTTCGGTGTTAAACAATCAAATACAACTGACCCACTTAAATTTACAGGAGTTATTTCGTCGGAAGAGTTTAATATTTCAAACCTAGACTTATCTTCCTTAGAGGATGGGTATATTGAGATCAAATTAGAAATAACAGATCCAAATGGTAATCTAGGTGAGGAACCTTATATTACTTATTATTTAATTGAAAACAATTCAATAAGTTATGCAGGAACCTCCCTGAGTACAGATGACATTGAAGCAAAAGAGTTTGTGATATTTCCAAACCCAACACCCTCATTCATACATATATCTTTTGATTTTTCAGTTGCCAAAGTATTTGATTTAACAGGAAGAGAACTCATAAAGTCAACTTCTCAAACAATAGATCTTTCAAAATTAACAAAGAATATATATCTGTTAAGAACCTATGATGATTCAAATAGAATAATAGGCTCCTTCAAGCTGATAAAGAAATAGACTAAAAAAAATCCAGCAATATGCTGGATTTTTTTTCTTATTTCAATATTTGAAGATTGGTTACTTCCAGATTGGTTAAAAACCTCAAGCGACTTCTTTGTAAATACAAAATTAAGGTCATCCTCAACTGGGTTTCGATAAAAAGAGGTTCATATTCTGGGATTTAATTGTTTCTCAGAAATTATTCTTGACCATTTGCTTTGCTGAAATCCTTGATTAATTTTAAAAGTCCCACTCGAATAATTTCCAGCAATACTAAGTTGCCCGAATGAATGATTCACTTTAAAGCCATCTGACAGCTGGCTAACACCTCCGTTGGAACTAAAAGAATCATGATGTATGATTTGAGAAAAGCTTACTGAAGAGATAAAAAATGTAATGTATAAGAAATAAAGTTTCATGCTTTTTTTATTGCAAAACAATAATTTTAAGTTGCTTTAAGCAAGTAAAAATGCTTTTAATTTCGATGAAAGACATATTTTATACCGTAAACAGAAGTGTTCGCAATTTAATTACTATTTTTATGTTTTTATATTGTTTATGAAAACAACCTTAACAATACTCTTAATTTTAATTACTAAGAATTTTTATGGTCAGAATATTCACCATCAAATGATTAGTTCTCAATCAAATACAACCGAAACAAATTCAGGAGTATTAATAAGACAAACATTAGGACAACTATCAGCGATTGGTAATTACTCTGACAATGTTCTTGTCCAGCAAGGATTTCACCAATCCAACTGGGGTGTATATTTATTAAATCCTGAAAACATCCTTTTAAAAATATATCCCAATCCTTTTATTGACTTCGTTAATTTCCAGTTAAAAGATATAAACAAGGATAAAATATCAATTCAAGTTTTTGATATCAATGGGAAAAACGTTTTCTCAAAAGAAGGTCTTATTAAAAACAATCTATCTTCTGTAAACCTAACAAACTTAGCAAGAGGGGTGTATCTAGTAAGATTAGATGGTGAAAAATCAAGCTATTATTCCAAAATTATTAAAAAATGAAAATTAATCATCTAATTTTAATTTTATTCTTATACTCCTATTTATCAAATGCACAGGAGCTGTACGTCGCTGTGGGAAAAAATATCACCAACTTTGATTACAAAAGTTCTAACGAAAGTGATCAAAATTTGAATTTTAGAAGTGGATCAGGTAATAACTTTGAAGTAGGCTATGTTTCTAGTTTGAGAAACAGCAGATTTCGCTACTCTGTTGGACTCGCTTACAACGAATTTAATGCCGAAGCCTCTAATTATAGTAGGAATTATTCCTGGAAAACAAAATATATTGGGATTATTAATAAAATTTCATTCAAATTATATGATAATTGTTTTAACTCAGGAATAGATGCTTTTATAACGAGTGGTTTTAACTCTTCTACACTAGTTAGCGGAGATCAGTTTATCAATAACTATTATTATGACCTGACCAAAAACGAAGATTTTTCTGGTATAAATTTACAACCTTTCCTGGGACTTAATTATAAATATGATGTCCAAAAAAATTTAAATATAAACTTTGGGTACAATTTTTCTAAAACATTCAACTTATTTAATAGTTCGGATGAAAAAATATCCTTTAATACACATCAGTTTCAATTTGGTCTTTTATTTTATCTATTTTAAGCGACGATCATTCTTATGAAAAAAATACTTCTTCTTTTTTTATTTTTTGGATACATTGGCTTTGGTCAAACCAAAGGCATATCCTATCAAGCACTAATTTTAGATCCCATCAACCAGGAACTTCCCGGAATTGAAGATAACAAAGCACCTCTAGCAAACAAAAATATATGTTTAAAATTTGCAATTATTGATGAATTCAATACTATTGAATATGAAGAAATATTTACCACCAAAACAGATAATTATGGGATGGTGAATTTAATTATTGGAACTGAGACTAAAACAGGTGGATACGCTAGCAATTTTGAGGATATTAAATGGAGTACTTTACCTAAAAATTTAAAAATAGATTTAAGTGTTGACCCTAGTTGTTCTAACTTCTCTGAAATAAGTAATGCCCCTTTCACTGCTGTTCCATTTGCTTTATTCGCAATTAATTCTCAAAATATGCCAGGCACTACTGGAGCGGTGATGTTATCTGGAGATCAAGCTGTAGCAGGTATTAAAACTTTTAGTGACCCTATTTTTGGAAATCTAACGGGTGATGTAACCGGTAATATAAGTGGTAATGCAGCAACAGTAACCAATGGTGTTTATACAACCTCAAGTGTGACGTCATTATCTGATGTTAGTGCTGTAGGTTCAGGAGCAATTATTACAGATGCTGAAAGAGCTAAATTAGCTACTATAGAATCCTCTGCTGATGTAACAGATGCTACTAATGTAGCCGCTGCTGGTGCACTAATGGATTCAGAAGTAAATGACTTAGCAGGCATTAAAGCTGTTA
>MDSY01022743.1_pt1 | contig 15016 bp, 15 predicted proteins | sample 811131 | NCBI WGS metagenome assembly MDSY01 (sample SAMN05326643, study PRJNA326480) | marine metagenome | isolation source: seawater | place: Atlantic Ocean: South West | collected 2010 | reverse complement strand
GACCGTCCTCTTGTAGCACCAGAAGCTGGCAAGCCTGAGCGTCGTGATTCACGTGATACAACACCTGGCTTTGACGAAGAGCGCCCTCGTCGTAAAGAACGTAAAGAAGAAGAGTTCAGCGGTGAATCTATTGCCATGGAACGCTTCCGTATTGACGTAGGCCACAACAACCAAGTTAAGCCAGGCGACATCGTTGGCGCCATCGCTAACGAAGCAGACCTAAGCAGCGCTTACATTGGCCGTATTAGCTTGTTTGATGACCACTCTACAGTAGACCTTCCTGCGGGCATGCCTGCAGAAATGCTACAGCTACTTAAGAAAGTACGTGTACGTAGTCAGCCATTAAACATTCAGTCTCAAGGCCCTGCCGACGACTTCACCCCTGGCGCCAAGACTCCTCGCCCTAAGCGCAGCGGTGGTGGCGGTCGTCCAAACCAACGCAGAGAACCACGCAATGACCGTGCGCCTCGTCGCTCGTAATATTGCTAACCAAGCAATGGTTTAGCTAGTCAATTGACTAGCTAACAAAAAGGGTGCCTCTTATTAGAGGCGCCCTTTTTTATTGCGCCAAATATCTACTGCAAAGAAGCCTGCGCACCTTGGTAGTCGGTACTTGATCTCCATAGAAACAAAAAAGCCCACATATATGTGGGCTTTTATAGGACTAATCAGACATTACTTTCGGTTGAATAGAGCGTAGATGACTGCAATTGAAGCTAAACCAACCAATCCTGCGCCGCCTAATGCACCAACGATAGAGAGGATGTTATCAACAACGCCAACACCTACGAAGGCGACATTTGCGCCAAAAATCACTTCTAAAACAATGGCTAGTGCAATAAGCGCTATGCCAGCTTCAGTTAATTTTCTAATACTACCTACAATATTATCAATCATAATTTCCCTTTTAACAGTTTGTTATTATTGTTTGAGCCAAGCTAAGAATTAGCTAAATGACCAAATTCATCATAGCAAAATACTTGTTATTAGCAAGTAGTAGTAATTTTTACGTCAGCTGTGGCAATACTTAAAAACACTTTATAGTGATATTTGCGCACCCAACTTAGAGGCCAAAGCCGATAGTTAGAGCAATTTTTGATAACAACGAAATAAATTCCGCCCCGATAAGTCAGTCATTTGTTGTGACCTTAACTCATTAAAACCTAGCTTGTGTAGTACCCTACCCGAGGCCAAATTGTCCAAACGGTGTGCTGCAACCAAACGCTTCATAGCGTATTCTTGCACGGCCAAAGCTAGCATTAACTTACCAGCTTGCTCACAAAAACCCTTGTTCCAATAAGGCACGCCCACCCAATACCCTAAATTTCCACTACTATTGAGGCCTCTAGTAATTTGGTCAATACTAATTGCGCCAACACACTGGCCACTTTCCAAGCAAACGATGGCCCTAATAATGGCAGCACCAGACCGATGCTGTGCTGCATGGGCGGCTATCCAAGTTTGTGCACCATTTTCTGGGTATGGGTAAGGAACATTGCCCGCTACTTGAGCAACCCGTGCATCGCTCACCAAGGTTTGTACTTGAGCGCTATCTGCTGCTACAAAAGGCCTTATGGCAACGCAAAGTGTTTGATTCATAGTCATACAGCAATGTTGTAAAAAACCAGTAAGTATTGTTTTTACTTTACCCACGTAGGCAAAGCAACATAAAATTGTCAGCTAAATAATTTTTATAGTTGGAACACCCTATGACCACCATTAGTGTTGATCTAGACACCATTCAAGCCACCACGGCAAAAGCCTTAGAAGCTCACGGGGCAAAACCATGGATAGCCGAATCTGTGGCTCATGCGGTGCGGGTTGCCGAAGCTAATAGCAATAAAATTTGCGGGCTTTTTTACCTACAAAGTTATTGCAGCCAACTTTTAGTAGGCCGAGTGAAAGGTGACGTAGAGCCAGAAATACATCAACCAAAACCTGCCAGTGTGGTGGTAGATGCCAAGTTAGGCTTTGCTCAGGCCGCTTTTTCCCGTGGCCTAGACACTGCCCTTGCCGCCGCAAAAACCAATGGTGTGGCCACGTTAGCTATTTGCCATTCCCACACTTGCACTTCTATGGGGTATTTTACTGAACAGATTGCACGGGCAGGTTACATTGCTATAGGTATGACTAATGCCAAATCTTGCGTATCCCCTCCAGGTGGAACTAAGGCCGTATTGGGTACTAACCCTATCGCCATGTCTGTGCCGGATGGCAAAGGTGGCCTAGCCATGCAGTTCGATCAATCCACCAGCGCCATCGCCATTGGTAAAATAAACATGGCTGCCACTGCTGGCGAAAAAATCCCCCTGGGCTGGGGCGTAGATAGTGAAGGCGAACCCACACAAGACCCTAATGCAGTCATCAATGGTGGCTCTCTTGTGTCTTCGGGGGGGTACAAAGGCTATGGATTTGGCCTTATGGCAGAAATTCTTGCCGCCGCCTTTACTGGTGGCAGCACCAGCACTGAGCTAGAACCACTCAAAGCTACCGAAGGTAAACCTCACGACTTAGGTCAGTGCTATATCATTATTGACCCTACTAACGTATCTGGCGATGTATTTTGGGACAAACTTAGTATTATTTCAGAAGCCGTAACCAACCAGCCTGGCGCCCGCTTACCTGGCTCCAAAAAAGCACTACCTAATGCTGTAGAGCTGGATGAAAAGGTTTGGCATAGCGTACTAGAGCTTGCCAAGGCCTAATTTAAGCTTAAAACACTGTGGGGGCTACTTGCGTTATCAAGGCCCCAGTTGCTGGATGAATAAAGGTTAACTTCCACGCATGTAACTGTAAGCGCCCTGCCTGATCTAGTGCATCTGAATGCGCATAAAACTCGCAACCACTAATGGGATGACCGATCTGTGCCATGTGCACACGCAGCTGGTGAGAGCGACCTGTTACAGGTTTTAATAGCACCTTTGTCTGTAACGTTTTAGGTTTTCTTTCTAGCACTTCAAAACGTGTTAATGAAGGCTTACCTAGTTCGTGATCTACCATTTGTTTAGGCCTGTTAGGCCAATCACAACGCAGTGGCAAATCAATTTCGCCTTTATCCTCTTGTAATACGCCATACACCCATGCTAAATACTGCTTTTGAGTTTCTCGTTCCTGAAACTGGCGGCTTAGAGCCGATAAATTTTCCTTACCACGAGCCAACACCATCACTCCAGAGGTGTCCATATCTAAACGATGCACTATGCATGCATCAGTATATTGCTGCTGCACTCTAGTAATTAAGCAGTCTTTATTGAGTGGGTTTTTGCCTGGTACAGATAATAGGCCACTGGGCTTATCAGCCACTACAATGTCTTCATCTGCATAAAGAATGGAGACTTGTTGTTCACAAAAGGGCACAATAAAGTCAGTCATTATTGGGAGTGGCTCTATACCCCGAAGCTTCTAAAGTGACCGCTTTTGACTTGACATAGCGCACAACAAAAACCGTTACAGTAAATAATACATAACCCCAAAACCACCACCTTGAGTAGCCATTAAGTTGCACCAGACTAGAAATCAATCCGCCAGTAAAGCCTAAGGTTAAATACACTAGCCACTGTTTCTTTGTAGGTGCTGCACTTGTTGGCAAAATATAAAAAGTACCACACTCAGGGCAACCATACGCTTTTTTTGGGTCTCTATAGTCGTCACACAGTTGATTACGTGAGGTGATTTTAAAATCACATTGGGAGCATTTATTGGCCATTATATATCCTCATCCTCTTTGGCTGTAATACTAAAGCCTTGTTGCTGTGGTAAACCATCTGTTATTTGATAATAGTCAGCCTTTTCTTGCACATAAATGTGCTCCACTAGTTGCAGACTGCTTAGTTGGTCTTTGGGTTGGTCTTTGGGTTGGTCTTTGGGTTGGTCTCTTGGTTGGTCTAAGGTACCTGCAAAAATTGAAATACTGCGTAACTCAGCCTTGTCCCAGAATAGGTTACCACCACATTCTTGGCAGAACCCACGCCGAATTCCCACCGAAGAAGAAAACCATTTAAGGCCGCGCTGCTCTAATAGTTGAAAGTGTTCACGCTTAGCAGAAGTGGCTGCCACATGGTGGCCACTTGTTTTTTGGCATTGCCCACAATGGCAGGCCACCACAGGACGTAATGGCCCCGTCACTTGATATTTAACTGCCCCACATAGCCAGCTTCCTAAAGTATTATTTGTCACTGCTACGCTCCTTTTTTATAGACTTCAGGAAACCAGTCAAGTGGCATTTTATCACCATCATTTTGCACTAGCCCTTCAAACGGAGGCGATGTTGGGCCACCTCGATTGATATAACGCACATCATCTCCCATAAATCGGATAGAAAAAGCACGTCGGCGGCTAGCTGATGAGTTGCCTGGTGCCCCATGTACCGTTTTAAAGTTAAACAACACACAGTCACCTAGTTCTAACTCTGGTACCAGAATATTCTGCCTAGCATCAATGACTGGCATATCCATATAGTCAGCCTCATTGCTGTACCAAGGTTCGTTGGTAGACCACCGTGTAGGGCGCACAAGTTTTGGCCAACGGTGAGAACCCAATACCACCTGTAAGGTGTTTGCCTTAGTGACCAGATCAAGAGGTACCCAATAACTCGCCGTTTGCTCACCAGACACACAATAATAAGGCATATCTTGATGCCAAGGTGTCGCTTTTGAGGTACCAGGTTCCTTCACTAAAATATGCTCATGGAACACTTGAATAGATTTTGAGCGGGTAGCTTGCGCAGCTATTTCTGCTGCAGGGGAATCAACAATCCAGCGCTTAAATTCTTCAATGCGCTGCCAATTACAATAATCTTCGAAAAAACTCCCGGCGTCACCCTTAGCAACATTTTCACGCCCATGTTCACCTGGTTCAGACAGTACTTTATCAAAACCTGTTCTTAAGCAATCGATCCATTCGTTAAATACACCTTTAATAACAATAGCGCCATCACGCTCATAATCGTTAATTTGTGATTCACTTAAATACATTACAAAATCCCTTATTGGTGAGTTAAATTGCAGCTTACAAGAGCTTCAATTAACGCTTTCAGCTGGGGCTTAACTTGAGTACATTTGCTTTCATCCAACACATAACCCTCTGTGTCTTGTAGGTAGGTGGCTTGTGATAACTCCAGCTGAAATGCGTGCACGTTGTTTTTGGGGTCACCATGGCTGCGGGTAATATAACCACCTTTAAAGCGCCCATTACTCACTTGTGTGTAGGCTGTGCCCAAGATCACTTGCTGCGCCACTTGTAATAGCTTGGGCGAACACGCTTCACCACCATTGGTACCCATATTAAAATCAGGTAAGGTGCCTGCAAAAAACATAGGCACTTGTGCTGGAATGGAATGGGCATCAAATAAAATAGCATAACCAAATTTTTTTTTAATACGTGCCAACTCTAACGCCAACTGTTGATGAAAGGGCCTCCAAATGTGTTTGATACAGTCATTCTGATGCACCGTATCAAACACTGCGCCTGGTTTAAACATAGGCTTTTCGTTGAACAGCATGTGTGGAAATAGGCCTGTTGTTTTTCCTAGATAAAGTGGCTTATTATCTTCGGGTCGATTGAGGTCAATAACATAACGAGAATAATTAGCCTTAACCACACTCACCCCCATAGCCTCTAAAAAGTCATACAGCTGTGGAATGTACCAATCTGTGTCAGGCAAACTCAAGGCCTCTGGTGTTAAGGCGTTAGTCACTATTGGTGTGAGCTTCAATCCAGAGTGAGGCATACTAACCAGTAGTGGAAAGTCTCCTTGAATAAAGTCATAGCACGCAGAAAAAGTCATAGTGCTAAACCTGTAATGTATATTGCCAAGCTGGCCCAAAACGTTAACCCTAACAAGCTGGCTAGGGTTTGCAAGGTAATAATGTCTGCCATGAGTTTGGCATTACCACCCATTTGCTGGATCAGGGGGTAAGCCGATACTGCTGTTGGCAAGGCTCCAAACACCACCAGACACACGGTCACTAAAGGTGGCAAATTAAACCACAGTGCGCCACCTAAGAAGAGCGCTGGAAACACCAAGAGTTTAGCACTAAGGGCAGCAACCAAGGGCAGCCAACTCCCTTTTAATGCACGTATATTCAAACTAGCACCCACACTTAGCAGTAACAAAGGTAGGGCAGCACGACCTAAAAGAGCCATGGACTGATCCAATATAGCAGGTATAGAAATGGCGAGCATATTGAGAAAAAGACCAATAGCTACTGAAATAAGCATTGGATTACGCAACAACTCTTTGATAATTAATGTGCCTAACGGTTGGTTATTTTTTTTATTGACTAGCACACTGACAGAAAGTACTGACAAAATATTAGTAAAAGGGACTAACACTGCAATGATTAAAGCCCCCAGTTCTTGCCCTGGCAGGCCAAACATATCGAACAGTACTGCAAGGCCAATAAACCCATTATGGCGCATGCCACCTTGGACAATGGATGCCGTTGATGGGCCATCTTGGCCGAGCAAACGCGCCACTATTAAACAATAAATCCAAATAACTATAAGCGCTGTGGTAAATATGGCGAACAAGGGGAAAAGTAATTCAGCATCAATGGTAGCGTTAGCTAAAGTGCGCACCATTAATACTGGAAAGAATACCCAGTAGCACGGTTTTGACACACCTTGCCAAAAACCAGCATCTGTAAAGAACTTTTTAGAGAGGCCGTAGCCTAATAACATCACTAGTAAAACAGAGCTGATAACCGGAAGAATCGTGTTCATTAATTAAGCCAGTACGACGAGGAGATTATGAGTGTGGCCCCATCATACCAGTAAGTACATGATTATCTGACAATTTTATTACCCTATTACAGGGCTTTATAACCTACGCAGTAAGGCACTGATCAGCAAAAAATACCATCAACAAATTAAACCTAATTACTTTAACCCAACCGCCTTATCCCAGCTGCTTTAAACGTTCATCATGTTGATTCAATAACTCACCTACACCCCAGTTATTATCTTTTTGCACACGCATAATACCTATTAAGTTTTTGTCACGAATTCGCTCTAATTCTCGAATAGAGTGATGACCAGATTGCGCATCCGACTGCTCTGCAATAGTAGCAATGAGTTCGTCTGTAAGCTCTGGCACATCCATAAGTTTGGTCCACGGCCACTCTAAACAAGGCCCAAACTGAGCAATGAAATGCGCCATACCCGCTTCACCACCGGCAATACGGTAAGTTTCAAATAAGCCCATTTGAGCCCAACGCAAACCAAAGCCATAACGGATGGCATCATCTATTTCTGTGGTAGTAGCAATGCCATCTTTAATCATCCACAAACCTTCGCGCCATACTGCTTCTAAAAACCGATCAGCAATATGAGCATCAATCTCTTTGCGCACATGTAGCGGCTTCATGCCTACGCTGGTTAATAGGCCTTTGGCCTGCTCAATAACTGCGGCACTATTAACAGGGCTAGGCACTAACTCAACCAAGGGTAACAAGTACACTGGATTAAACGGGTGGGCTACCATTATTTGTTCTGGCCTTAGCGCATTTTCTTGTAATTGCGAAGGCTTAAAACCCGAAGTAGAAGAACCTATGATAGCGGCTTCAGTGCAGGCAGCCTGCACCTGAGCAAATACCGCGTGCTTAATATCTAACCGTTCTGGCACACTTTCTTGAATCCAGTCGGCATTTTTCACAGCGACTTCCAAACTGTTACAAAAAGTGAGTTTACCTTCGCGGGGCATCGCTACATCAGCCAACTGAGGCAAAGAAGTACGAGCGTTTTCTAATACCACATCTACTTTACGCTGGGCATCCTCTGCAGGATCATAAATGTTAACGTCCCAACCATGTAACAAAAACCTTGCTACCCAGCCACCACCAATAACACCACCGCCTATACAGGCCGCTGTTTTATAAGTTTTCGTTACTATATCGGTCATGCTAAAGGCGCCCGTTTTTCTACTTTAATAAGCTCACGCACCTGAGCTGGGGTCATTAGAGTAGAACCCATGTTAGTAACAATAGTTGCAGCGCGTTCAACTAACTGAGCATTAGTTGCCAACACCCCTTTTTCTAACCAAATATTATCTTCTAAACCAACACGAACATTACCGCCAGCCAACACAGCAGCTGCCACGTAATTCATTTGATTGCGGCCAATAGAAAAAGCCGACATGACCCACTCTTTAGGTACGTTATTAACCATAGACATGAACGTGTTAAGGTCATTGGGGGCTCCCCAGGGAATACCCATACACAATTGCACCATTACTGGGTCAGTAATTAAACCTTCCTCAACCAGCTGCTTAGCCAACCACAGATGACCCGTATCAAAGGCTTCAATTTCTATACGTGCGCCCATAGCTGTCATTTTTTCTGCCATAGCGCGTAACATACCTGGGGTATTAGTCATCACGTAGTCAGCTTCGGCAAAGTTCATGGTGCCACAGTCTAGGGTGCAAATTTCTGGCTGACACTGGCGTATATGCTCTACACGCTCACTGGCCCCTACCATGTCTGTACCAGCTGCTTGCAAAGGTAGTGGACTTTCGGCATCACCAAACACGATGTCGCCACCCATACCCGCGGTGAGGTTAAGTACCATGTCTACTTCCGAGGCACGAATGCGCTCAGTTAACTCTTTATACAAATCCAAGCGACGACTTGGCGTACCCGTTTGCGGATCTCGCACATGGCAATGCACTACCGCAGCACCAGCTTTTGCAGCATCAATCGCACTATTAGCGATCTGTTCTGGGCTACGGGGCACATGGTGAGAGCGGTCTTGAGAACCACCAGACCCTGTTACGGCACAAGTAATAAAAACATTTTGACTCGCCTGTAATGGCATATGTAGCTCCAGAAAACGATGTTGGTCTAATAGGCGCCCATCATGGCATTGGTACTAGCATAGAGACCTACTTATTTCACACAATAATTAACATAAACCGAACATAAATTAGCCCATGCAAGCCTTCATCATTTTTCTTGCAGACACCAAGCCTAGCCATCAACGTTGGGCCAACATTAGAGCTGGCTTGTTTAAAACAATTTATAAAACAAGTTTTTTACGCAGTCCGCATAGACTATCAACATGAAACACTCATTAATGATGAAAATGGCCAGCGCCCATCTGGAGACGTGCAAAGTATGCTGTTTAGAGAGCACATGGTAGGTATTTCCATATCCAAGGTTGAAGCTCGTAATGTTTTCATGCTGCTGGGTAAGCTACTCGGCGCTCAAATTCAACCTGTAGTCGATGCTGTTAATGAAAAGAACGATGTGGATGATGATATGTCTGCAGAATTGAATGGCTAGACTTGCCCTGTAGCCTTTAACATTTTTTAAGGCTCTGCTTGAATTACATGATGATCTTGGCCGAGTTTAAGGCGACAGTAACAGTTTTTCCTTGACCTGAGTCAAAAATATGTCAGAATACTGTATATATATACAGTATTTGTGATTTTACCATGACTCTCCTACAACTTAAAAAGGAGCGTTTGGTCTGGCAAGCTCGGCAGGTGGCGGGGCCAGATCATCGCCGCCAAAGTAGCTTTTATCCTACTTTAGATACACACTTAAAAGGTGGCTGGCCCCACGCTGGATTAATTGAATTGGCCTGTGGCCCTGCAGGTATTGGGGAATTACACTTATTGTTACCTTTATTGGCCCAAGCTCCTCCACGTTTGCAAGTATGGATCAACCCACCAGCACAGTTAAATGGCCAAGCCTTAGCACAACATGGCATTGACCTAGGCCAAACTTTATTAATACGCTGCCAAAACCCCCAACAAGCACTTTGGAGTGCCTAACAAAGCCTTAATAGCGGCTGTTGTAGCCACCTTATTTTGTGGGCACCCACATTAACAGCCCCCCCAAGCTAAACGCTTACAAGTATCGGCTAAAGACAACCAAGCCCTGATGTTTTGGTTACACCCTCAGGCAGAACCTAGTACCAGTGCTTTACCCATTAGCGCACGCTTATCACTTGCCCCACTGGCGACAGGACTGCGCCTACAAGTTTATAAATACCAAGGCCAGTGGCCACAACACCCATGCCAGGTAGATATGCATGGTCTATGGCCGTCTTTAGCAATAGCTACCCCCACCGCCACCCCTGTACAAACGCCTGCACTAGCTAGCACTATTTCAGTTCTACCATTGAAGCTGCGGTGATGTATGAAATGGCTCTATTTGCACTTTCCAAGCCTCCAACTTGATAGCCTTTTACATCAACAGGACTGTCACCAAGCCTGCGTTTTAGTTGATAAAAACGAAGTAGTACAAGCCAATCCAGAAGCACGCCAACTGGGCATAAAAATAGGTACAGGGTTAGCCCAAGCTGCACTTTTGTGCTCACAACTTAAAGTACTTTCTTACCAAGCCAAGCAAGAACACCGACTCCTAGTCCAACTGGCGCAACGCTTGTATCAAACCAGTGCCACTTTATACCTTGATTCCCCACAAGGTTTGTTGTTGCAAACTAGTGATATGCTACGCTTATATAAGGGCCTTACCCCATACTGGCAAAAGCTGCAGCAACCTATTACCGAACGTGACTTACACTACCACTATGCAAGTGCCCACAGCCCCTTAGCCGCCCAGGTATTAGCTCGCGCAGGCAACGACCGTTTATTAACAAACCAAGAGGAAGCCTGTGAATTACTCAAACAATTACCCATCCACCGCGCAGGTCTAGATTCTAAACTTTGCCTACAGTTAGAGCGCCTTGGACTTAATGCCCTAGGCCAAGCTCAAGCGCTACCTCGATCAGCATTAGGCCAACGATTAGGCCAAACCCTAGCCACCTACCTACAACTACTGGAAACCAGCAGCGCACCTAGCAGGCCAGCATACCAACCCCCTGAACGCTTTCGACAACGCTTAGAATTACTCTATGAAATTGAACACAGCACAGCATTACGTTTTCCATTAAAACGCTTATTAACTGACCTAGAAGCATTTTTGGCACCGCGCCAACTAAGAGCAGCAGGGCTTAGTTTAGGCCTAGAGTACCGAGAGCATGCCTGCCAACAAGTACACATAGGCTGCAGCGATGGCGAGTACCGAGCAGAGTTTTGGTTAGCTTTAGCTATGTTAAGGCTGGAACAGTTACAACTACAAGCTCCCATCATTGCCATTAACCTTAAAACCAAAGGACAAATGCCATGGGCGCCCTTATCGGCACAGCTGTTTGAGCCCCCTGGAGGCAAGCTTACTGCGGGGCAACTGATTAGTCGCTTACAAAGCAAGCGGAGACCATGCTGTGCAGCAAGTGTATTTGCAAGATGATCATCGCCCTGAACGAAGTTTTTACCAAGGGCCCCCACAAAGCCATCACCAAACACAGTTAGCCACACAATACCTACGTCCTAGCTTATTATTCACCCTGCCCCAAGCCTTGCACCACAAGCCTAATCACCTTTGGTGTATCTTGTCTGGCCCTGAACGTATTCAAAGTGGTTGGTGGGATAACGTCAGTATTTGCCGTGACTACTTTATTGCACGTAATCCACTTGGGCAAGTGTGCTGGTTATTTCGCACACCTGCAGAAGAGTGGTTTTTACATGGGTACTTCTCATGATTACCCAGCCTGTGGTGGATTATGCCGAACTGCATTGTTTAAGTAATTTTAGCTTTTTGAGGGCCGCTTCACACCCTCAAGAACTACTTCAACAAGCAGAGTCTTTAGGTTATCAAGCCCTGGCCCTCACTGATGAATGTTCAGTGGCTGGAGTGGTGCGAGCCTATCAGTATAAAAAGGAAAATCACTTAAACATTAAGCTCATCATTGGTAGTGAATTTTTACTCAAACCCCAGCAATGTGAGGCTCAAGAAAGTTTAGTAGTACTGGCAAAAAATCGTCAAGGCTATGCTCAGCTATGCCAGCTCATTAGCCTTGCTAGGCGGCGTTGTGAAAAAGGTAAATATCAAGTTTATGATGATGATTTTAATCATTTAAGTGAGTGCTTACTTATCTGGAACCCTCACCCAAACAGCACTAGCGAGTTAGGAATAAAATTAAGCCACCAACATAAAGAACGCCTATGGGTAGGTTGCCACCGGCGCTTAAGCGCCTTAGATCAGAGTCTACAGGCTCATTGCAAAACCATAGCCAACACTTATGATTTACCTATAGTAGCCCTTGGCCAAGTGATTATGCACAGCCCAGATCGCCAGATGCTGCACGACACCCTCACCGCTATTCGTATAGGTATGCCCGTACATGCCTGTGGTTATGCCTTGCAAGCCAACTGTGAACATAGCCTGAGACCGTTAGATAAAATCGCTAAATTGTATCCGCCCCTATGGCTACAAGCCAGTGTAACCATTGCCCAACAATGTGATTTTTGTTTATCACAACTGAGCTATGAATACCCCGCCGAATTAGTACCCAGCGGATATGACGCCAACAGTTATTTACACCACCTTGTAGAGCAAGGTAAAGGGCGCCGTTTTCCCGCTGGCGTACCCCATGATATTGCCCTCATCATAGATAAAGAGCTTAGCCTTATTGCCTCAGAAGGTTATGCCCACTTTTTTTTAACAGTGTATGACCTAGTGCAGTTCGCAAAAAGACGGCACATTTTATACCAAGGCCGTGGTTCTTCGGCCAACTCAATAGTGTGCTACTGCTTAGAAATAACCACGGTAGATCCTCGCCAAATACAGGTTCTATTTGAACGCTTTATTTCCAAAGAACGAGCTGAGCCACCCGACATTGATGTAGATTTTGAGCACCAAAGGCGCGAAGAAATAATTCAGTATATCTATCAAAAATATGGCCGCCACCGTGCAGCTTTAGCTGCCACTGTCATCACCTACCGTTTTAAAAGCGCGGTGCGTGAGGTAGGCAAAGCCTTAGGTATTAATCTGCCCCAACTTGAACTGTTTATCAAAAATGTAGACCGCCGTGACAGTAGCACAGGGTGGGCTGAGCAATTACAAAGCCTAGGCTTAGACGCGCAAAGTCATGTGGGGCAATGTTTTTTGCAACTGGTACAAACCCTACAAGGGTTTCCACGCCACCTATCACAACATGTAGGGGGGTTTATCATTAGTGCAGGGCCCTTAAGTGAGCTAGTGCCTATAGAAAATGCTTCTATGGCTGATCGCACTGTAATTCAATGGGATAAAGACGATTTAGCAAGCCTTGCGTTACTTAAAGTAGACGTTTTAGCTTTAGGTATGCTCAGCGCCATACGGCGTGCATTACACATGGTACAACACCACCATGGGCGTAAACTCAGTTTGGCCGATATCACTCGAATGGATGATGATAGTAGGGTTTACGCCATGCTCCAGCAGGGCGATAGTGTGGGCGTATTTCAAGTTGAATCACGCGCCCAAATGAGCATGTTGCCACGTTTACAACCAGCATGTTTTTATGACCTTGTGATACAAATAGCCATTGTGCGTCCAGGGCCTATTCAAGGGGACATGGTACATCCATTTTTACGCCGCCGAGCCGGTAAAGAAACAGTAACCTACCCATCGAAAGAAGTGAAGGAAGTGTTAGAACGCACCCTGGGTGTACCTATATTTCAAGAACAAGTGATTAAGTTGGCTATGGTAGCAGCAGGCTTTAGTGGCGGAGAAGCAGATCGATTGCGCCGCGCTATGGCCAGCTCGAAACGTCATGGAGAAATGGATCAATTCCACCATAAACTAGTCAATGGCATGGTAGCAAGGGGTTATGAAACAGAGTTTGCAGAACGTTTATACCAACAAATTTTAGGTTTTGGTGAGTATGGTTTTCCAGAGTCCCATTCTGCCAGCTTCGCTGTTTTGGCTTACGCCTCAGCCTGGCTTAAGTACCACTACCCTGGTGCTTTTTATTGCGCCATTCTCAACAGTCAACCCATGGGTTTTTATAGTGCGTCTGCGTTAGTACAAGATGCTCGCCGCCATGGTGTACAAGTTTTACCTGTGTGCATTAATAAAAGTGATTGGGACCATCGCTTAGAACCCACCCAAACTGCAGAATTAGCCTTACGCTTAGGTTTACGACAAGTAAAGGGAGTGCGGCAAGATTACATGCAACAGTTATTAGAACATCGGCCTAAACAAGGGTTTAAAGACCTACCCCAAGTACAGGCATTACACCTTGCTAAAGGCCAACTGGAATCACTGGCCAGCGCCAATGCACTAACCTGTTTTAGTGGCCACCGCTATCAGGCCCGTTGGCAATTACTCGACAACCATCAAGACCTGCCATTGCTAAGAGAAGTGCGAGAGCGTGACCCAGACCAATTACCTGCGCCTGCGGCCCTAGATTCCCTAACAGAAGACTATGCCAGCCTGCGCCTAAGTTTAGAACAACATCCCATTGCATTGTTGCGCCATGCTGGCTTACTAAAAGGTTGCCAAAGCACTAGTCAAATGGCCCATAAACCCCATCGAAGCCTTGTCACTGCAGCAGGGTTAGTGACCGGGAGGCAAAGGCCTGGCACAGCCTCAGGTGTTACCTTTATTACTTTAGAGGACGAAACGGGTAATACCAACCTAGTGGTTTGGCAAGGCACCGCTCGCGCCCAAAGGTCGGCTTATTTGAATGCTACTATATTAAAAGTAAAAGGCATTTTAGAGCGCGACCCAGACAGCCAAGTGACCCACGTTATTGCTGGTAAACTCATCGATTGTAGTCACTTGCTAGAACAGCTAAAAGTGGCCTCTAGAGATTTCCATTAATGCCACTAACATGTGTATCAAAAGTATTACTAGCACTGCCTGAGTGATACTCGGTTGGCTGTTACAGCAATACTAGATGGTGTTTTTATTACTTAATACGCTTAGCAGGCACCCGTAAGCTCTTAAGTGAACGCTTAATGGTTTTAAGGTGAGCCATAGTTTCTTCACCTAACTGCATGGTAACACCCACCGCTAGCACGTCTATCACCACCATTTGAGTAATACGAGACGACATCAGTGTATTAAGTTCTTTGTCTTCATCTAGGTCGATATACAAAGGAATCTGCACTTGCTGCGCCAACAGGATATTGCTTGGGCACAAGGCAATGACTGTAGCGCCAGCATCCATAGCCAGTTGTGTAGTG
>MDSY01151802.1_pt1 | contig 15017 bp, 11 predicted proteins | sample 811131 | NCBI WGS metagenome assembly MDSY01 (sample SAMN05326643, study PRJNA326480) | marine metagenome | isolation source: seawater | place: Atlantic Ocean: South West | collected 2010 | reverse complement strand
GGAATCCCTCACATGATCGCACTAAAAACCTCCAAAGTGGTACACGACGCACGCAGTACAAGGCGAGCAGGATTTTACGGGAAAAAAATCGTACCCAGTCGCCGCCGTCGTCGCCGTCGCGGTGTCCGTGATCCATTTCGCGTTTTTGATTTTCCGCGCCGCTTCCCGTTCGCGCTTCTTGTACTCCCCCTCCTGTTCAAGCGCGAATTTCTTTTCCGCAGACGCTTTTTTGATCTCACTCTCAGCCTCGGCTTTCTTCGCAGCGGCGATAGAAAGCTCACGCTGCGCTTGCTTGGTTTCCTGCTGCGCGCGGCGCACGTAATCTCGCGGAGTGTTTTGCGTGATTTTCTTTTCGTTTGTTTTCGTCTTGTCAATGCCAATCGAATCGATCGTCCCCGCAGCGCTCGCCAGGTTATTCAAACCACTCGTGTCGCACGCGCCGAACACGCACAGCACAGAGGCCACCACCGCGACGGCCTTTGCCAACACACGTGCTTTTGGTACAGGTGTGTCGCTGAACCGCGAGGTTTTCGTGGCGCACGTCACGCGTCGTTGACGAATTCTTGAAACGCCACATTGTCGATTACGGTTGATTTTGGCCAACCGCCAACGCCGCGGGTCGGTGCGCACCACCAAACCCACCGAGGGTCGCGCCAAGCAGGTCATCGCCGGTCACGCGTGAACTCAAAACCCGCGCGCCACCGCACTGCGACACCACACGTTACCAAACGAGTGGCCGGTGCGTCGTCGGGTTTGCTTTTTCAAGCGCTTTTTCGCGAAGGAGAAGCAAGTGCGTGACTCAGCTGCTCGAGTCGACGGCAACTCCGTTAGAGGCAGGTGCGACTGAGTCTCTCTTCTTCGTCAATTTTTATCGTCACCGTTTTCAGCACGTCCCAGACGAAAAAGTGCGCAGGCGCGTTTCGGAGCCTGCGACATCGCGGTGCGCGGGCGACCCGGACGCGCGTGTCCCGTGGTTCACGGTTTTGGGTGCGCGATGGGAAGCAAGAAGCGTGCGAGGCACGACCACGATGCGCCCATGCCTGCGATGAGGGACCAAGGAGGGCTCGCAGCTGTGGCGCGCGCGGTGGCTGAACAACGCAGCGGCGGCGGCGACGGGCGAATCTCGGGCGCGACGCCTGGAGTGGACGCCATGGACACAGAGCGCGAGCGACGGCAAGAATTGAAGAAGGATACGAAGGAGAAGAAAGAGAAGAAAGAGAAGAAAGAGAAGCTCTCAGAGAAGACCTCAAAGAAGGAAAAGAAGGAGAAGAAGGAGAAGCGGACGCGTGATGCTCCTGACGATGGGCTCGAGAGAGATTCGCGAAAGAAACAAAACAAATTGGACTCAATAAAAAACACCTCAGACGTCGCGTCTCTCACGCATTTAGCTGGAAGCGACACCGCGGACGATTTGTTGGTGGAGGAGTACCGGAAAAACCGCGGTCACAAAATCAGCACGGCCTCGGGTAACAACTCGAGTAAAGATACGGGTAGTCGTCGCGATACCCGAGTCGGAATTCTAAACGCGCTTGAGAAGTTGGACGAGCTCGTGCGTCGCGCATCATTTGTAACCTTCCCAACGCCCTCCGACGTCCAGGGTTTGTTGAAAAGCCCTGAATCCGGAAACCCTATGCTGGACGAAACCCTGTTCAGGGCTTTCGGCATTTGCGCTGCGAAAGCCGCGTCTGTCGTGAAAAAGGCACTCCAAAAGAACGCGCAGCTCGTTGGCGGCTCCAACGCTGCTGGGGGATTGGACGCGGCGCGGGCGTTGGGAGATGATTTAAAAATGCGACCTGAACCGTCACTCCGCACGGTAATACGAACCGATTTAAGTAACCAACAAGTGGCGATGATATACGGATCATCCAGGCTGTGGGACGCGGTGGTGCGACACAACCAAGTGGTGTGGGGACGAACGCGAGCGGCGATCGAGGAAACAGAAAAGGAGACGAAAGAACCGGAATCGATGACCCACGGGTTACTGAAAGCAAAGGAAGACACCTCTGAAAAGAATTCAAATTTCGACACGTTTTACCGCACCGCCATAGTGGATGCGCACTCCAGTGACTTGGACTTATTTCGAATTGACAGTTCCAAAAACGGCTCCGTCGACGTCAGAGTCCTGATGCGCGCGATACAAAGCGGCGCCGACGTCGTGCCCGCTTTGCAAAAAGCGCTCGCGGTACAGTTCGCGTCCCTGGGGAACAAAGACACGATTGGGGATGATGTTGGAGATGTCAGTGGGGATGATTCGTCTGGGGATGCTGGTCATGACTCGTGGGATGCGTGCGATTCTAGGGATAAGAAGGAGCCAAAGGATTCGGATGAGGATTCTGAACAGTCGGGCTTGTCGCCCTCCGAGCGCGACGACGAGGTGGATTACACCATAACGCCCGGGATTGCGGTGACCAAATAGTATGTAATTTTTTTGTCATAGTAGTTGAGTGGAAAAACGCAACTCATATTCGCTCTCATTAGCTGGGCTATACGTATTACAACGCCTCAGGCGAGTTCTATTAACGGAATCGAATAATCGAATCTCACGCTTCACGCGTCTTAAATGAGAAGTTTCTCGATGGCGTCCTTCAAGGTTGTGATCTGCGACTTGAGCTGCGAGCCCTCGTTGGTGGTGACGGAGCACGAAATCACGGGGCGGGAGACACCGCACGCCCGGCCCAAGGCTTGCTTCGAAGGCACGAACACGTACGGCACGTTCTTGTCCTCGGCGAGCAGGGGAAGATGGAGCAGAATCTCGAGCGGCTCCGTGTCCGCCGCCAAAACCACAAACTCGGAAATCCCGCGGTTCAAAGTCTTGGTAGCTTCGTTCGCGCCTTTCTTGAGCTGCTTGTAGTTCTGTGGAGGGTTGTGGGAGGGTATTCGTGGTGAGTCGCGTGTATAAAGTGGTGAGTCTATGAATGAGTGATCCCCCGCGAGACTAAAAAATATCGAAAAAACCCAAAACCCGGTAAATCGTATGCCTTATCAGTCTGAAAAAACCGGGACGTACCGCCGCTTGCTGGACGATGTCCAGGATGGTGATGGTGAGCTGCGCGTCCGCGAGGGGGTACGCTTTGGGGTTGACTTCGGCCATGGTGGAGAGTCGGAAGACTGATGTGAGAGATCGAGAGGGGGGGGAAGCTCAGTGTCTTGAGTTACTCTTGAGTCGCGTGGTCCAGGTGACGGAAGGAAGCCGGCGATTCGGTCTCGAATCACGAAAGAGGGTTTCTGAGCCCCGGGGTACGTACGTTAAGCTTCACTGCCTGCTGTTGGCTCAGCTGCGAGGGGACTGAACGACGGGGGTCGAGTAGTTGAAGGCGTTGGTGCGTTAAACGTGAGCGTTCGAGAACGGTCGCGCGCGTGGTTATGAAGCAAACGAGGCGACGTGGGGCAATTCAGCTGAAAAGCGGCGGCGTGCTTCAGTGGCGAGTCGGCGGGGGCGCAGTGAGAATTCATTTTTCACAGTTTTCTGCTTTTCTTCCAGCCCAGAAAACACTTCGGGGGCGCACGGAGTCTAGTGACTTGTGCGATGGGCGGTAAAAAACCCCGCTTCGAGGGACCTCCGAAATGGTCGGAACCACTGCTTCGGAGTGTTGGCGTACCTGTCTCTTCACCACGGAAGGAAACGACAACCGGGAAAGGCACTGCCGGAGCGGTGCCATTGGCGGAAAAACCAGCATCGCGTAAAAGTACCTCCACCACTTCTCGGTTTCACCTTTCCGTGGTGCGTGAGTTGCACACAAGGGGCACTGCTACAGGCGCCTCAATTGACCACACGGTCGAACCCGCATGGCTTGATATCACACTTGAGGGCGATGCGATAATTAAAATCGGGGGTGGGTGTCCATTGGCGGTGTGGCGAGTAGACAGGGACACGAACGATGTTTCCATTCTTTCCAACGACGAAAATGAAATCAACGCGTCGCTGTTCGTGAGCGTCGGAAACTCTGTCTCGAGTGGAAACGAACCCCGGGCGTTCGTGCTTCAATTCGTGAACAAACACGACGCACACACAGTGAAGGAAATACTTCAGGAGGGTACTACTGATGTGAGAGAAAAGGACAGAGCACAGATGTACTCGAAGCGAACCAAAAATAATACTCGAGACGATTTATTCGATAAGAAAATCGACGGTAAGTCGGCGGCTGAGTATTTCGAGTACTACGCCAGTCTCGCGGAACAACAAAACATGCTCCAGGACCGAATACGAACCGGCACTTACTTCACTGCGATTATAGAACATTCAAAAGAATCCTTCAAGGATAAAATCGTGTTAGACGTCGGGGCGGGCAGTGGTATTTTATCGTGCTTCGCCGCTTTAGCTGGGGCGCGGCGAGTGTACGCCGTTGAGGCGAGTAACATGGCCAACCACTGCGAAACTTTAGTGAACGCGGATCCAAGGCTCCGGGACGTGGTGAAGGTCATCAAAGGCAGGGTGGAGAGTACTGCGGTGAAGGTTGCGATTCTCGAGGACTTGAGAATGGTTTTGGGAAGTGAAGTCATGGATGGTAATGGCACTGAAAAAAAATATATCGATACGTTAATCTCGGAACCGATGGGCACGTTGCTGTTCAACGAAAGGATGATTGAATCGTATTTAATAGCGCGTGACATTTACTTGAAACCAAACGGTGACATGTTCCCGAACCAAGGGAGGGTACACTGTAGTTTATTTGAAGATGGGGTGTTACACCACGAAATAAACGACAAAGCGTCGTTCTGGACCTCGCGCGAATCCGCCGACTTTTACGGAGTCGATTTATCGCCGCTTAGAAAAAGCGCGTCGTCGCATTACTTCCGCCAACCGGTAGTGGACGCGTTCGGGGTAGACTGTTTGCTCACTGATGAAGTGAAGACGTTTGAGTTTAACTTTCTTCCTGGGGGTATATCTGCGTCTGATTTGGAACACATAACAATGCCCTATAGCCATTCAGTCAACAGCAACTGTACTGTACACGGAGTAGCGTTCTGGTTTGATGTTGAGTTTTCATGCCGAGGGAGTCAGTCTCAAACCCCTAATAAAAAAACTCGATACCTCACCACCGCCCCAGGCCAGCCCACCACGCACTGGTTTCAAATGCGCTTGCCGTTTGAACAGCCTTTGGAGGGGTTGACAAAAGGACAAATAGTCAGTGGGCAAGCAGTCATGAAAGGTCTTCCGAATCAGAGTTATGAAATCGAGTCGAGTTTGGCAACCGATGGGAAAAACAAAAAAAACACAACCGGCGCGTTCAACTTGAAGGACCCGTACTACCGCCAGTTACAATTTCCCCAGCCCGGGTACACTGAAGCACAAACGAAACGGTGGTATGGAAACGAAACCGCGGACGTGGGCGGAAGCGGGTGGAACAACGGGGAGAGATATTAATAGAGTTTTAGGTTCGTGAGTTGTCTTTTTAGTCTTTCAATGTAGCTTTGTAGCTCTGTAGCTCTTTCTATGCATGATCAGTAGTCTCTCAGCCGCCTACGCGCCCCGTCGATTGCCTTGAAGAGGATCCCGAGGATCCAGCACGAGCGTCAGTTATGCTGTTACGTCCATTCGCTTTGACTTTCTTTTTGTCATCCGCGCGTTTGGAGTACCGCTCCGCGTTCGCTTGCTTCTTCTTCACGCTTGAACGCTCGCTCGGAGTCTTTCTTGATGAGTTTTCTCTTGAGTTCTTTTCGTCAACAGAGCGCTCACCGGGACCCGCTTTGCGACCTCCTGAAGGGGAAGGTGATCGGTCCGTGGCGTCGACAGAGTCACTACGTTCGGATGCTTTCTTCTCTTCGCGATCGAGGAGTTCCACGTCAGGAGTCGGAGCACCGCGCTCGGACGATTGCTTTCTTTCCAGAGGAATCACCGTTTGTGAGGATTCATCGTCCTCGCGCTCGAGGAGCTTCACGTCGGACGTGGGCTCGCCTCGTTCGGCGGATTCTTTCGGTTCCAGAGGAACCACAGACGATGCTTGCGAGGATCCGTTCTCTTCTCGATCAAGAAGCTTCACGTCAGTTACTTGTTCGCGTCTGTTGTCGTTGAAGGGTTCGTCTTGACGCGCGGCGGAGCTCTCAGAATTCTCAGTGTCAGCAGAATTCTCGTTATCGTCCTCGTTCAACCTCACCACCGCAGTGGCGCGATTGAGTAGGGTCGTGGATGAGGAGGTATCAGTAGAGGAGGTATCAGCAGCGTCCTCAGTGTCGTCAGAAGTCTCGCCACCACCGACGCGAACAGTCGCCGCGCCTCTCGAGGAAGAGTCGGCAACGCTGGAGTCTCTTTGCGTCGAATCCTCGTCGCGCGCGGCGCTTGACTCGGCACGAGCCGCCGAGTCCAATCGCGCGGTGTCGCCCTCGTTGTCCGTTACGTCGATCGCTCCCTCGGTTAAAGGCGACGGTGACGGCGATTGTGGAGGTGTTGTCACAGGCGGCGGCGGCGGCGTCGGTGCAAGTCGTCTGGCTTCCGATTGCGTCACGTTCCCTAAGTTGACGTTCAGCGAAACGACGACGGCGCCGGTGTTTACGTTGACGTTTGGAGGACCAAAGTTGGATTGGTTCCCCCCCGAGTTACTCCCTGAGTTGTAGTACTCGTTACCGCGGTACCCTCCGTACCCGCCCCCTAAAAACGGGTACCCGCCTCCAAACCCGCCATACCCTGCGTCGAATCCGCCGACTCCGCCGTACACGCCCGGGTTTTGGCTGGAATACTCTTCGGTTTCCGTGATTACTTCGGAGCCGTTCGCGTTTTGAGCGGAGAAATTATCTGGGCTATTTTGTTGGGAGTAATTGTCCACCGGTCTGTTAATCGTCTCGTACACCGCGCCGATGCGCTCGGCTTCGTACATCGGGGGGGGGATGAGTGGGGGGGCGGTGGGTAGAGACGTGGCGTTGGAAGGTTCTTGAGGGACAGGCTCAGGGAGGACTTCGGAGGAGGTCTCGGAGACGTCAGAGGAGGAGTCACTGGAGACGTCTTGACTCGTTCCGTCGTTACTCTCTCTGTCGTCGGACGCCGTAAAGTTCCGCAAGTCATCGTGTACACCTTTCGCTCTAACGACGACTGGCGCGGAAAGTGGCCCAGTACCGGACGGCGTCAACACACGCACGCCGATCACGAACGCACCAGTGGTGGGCAAACCCTCTAGACGCAAACTCGTCGCGAGTGGGGCGTAGAAACACTTTTCAGAAGTTTCCTCTTCTCCACACGGCGCCGCCGCAAGTGCCTTTAACACTTCTGAGTCCGTGAGCGTCACTGAGGATAAAGCCGACACCTTGAGAGTTTCAGAGGCATCAACCCAGCTGCGCCACACGACTTGGTACCCCAGATTAGTTGGAGACAGCTCTTGGAGTAACTCGTTGGGGTTGGCGTCGGAGTCGGAGTCAGGTTCGAGCTGATTCGCTTCGCCGGGCACGTCGGTCTCGTCTTGAAGCAGACGTCGGCCGTTGTTGTTGCCGGTATCCCGAGCGCTCTGGGCGTACACCTCCAACTGTTCCAAATCAAACGGCGGCGGTGCCCAGTCGACGAATATCGCGTCATCCGCCAGACGGGTGGCGGTGAGGGATACGGGGGGGAACAGCGGGACGTTAAGCGCGGACGGGCAAGTTTTCTTTTCTTTTTCAGATGAATCTTGAACCGTTTTCATCGCCCGCGACGTTTCAATCAGAAGCGAAAACACCAACTCCGCCGGTTCACTTCTCCCCGCTTCGTTCTCAGCAATGACGCTAACCATCACGGAGACGGTGTTTGAACTGTCGGAATCCGTATCCTGACTGACACTCATAGAGAAATCCAGCCCATCGCACACACAAACTTTCGTTTCCAGAAAAGCAGACCGCTCGAGCGTTACTTCGAAATCTTCCGATTGTGTAACTGTTGAGTCGTCGTCGCCGTCTTCTTCTGACTGTTTAGTCACAGCGCTCCTTACTACGTAGTTGGCGGTCATAAAGTTCGCCGCCAGTGAGTTGGGTAACTCGGGCGCCATGTCCCATGTAAGACACAAGCGAGCCGCGTCGTTCGGGGGTAGTGTAGACAGCACGTCTGCTTCCAGGGGAAGATTTTCAGACGAGTCGCTCGTATCACTCAACTCCAAACGAAGTCCCGTCGGTTTGTCAGGCACGTCAACGTTATCGGGATCTAAAATACCCCCGATCCAAGGTGACAAACGTAACACGTTTTGCGTGACTAACCGCTCTGCTCCGGTATCAACGGAAGCGGCGGAACTTCTCGGAGCGAACATGAGCCAGCACTGCTCTTCCAGACCCAACTCTTTGCACTTTTCAAAGTTGCCGTCGCCGCAGAAGGACCACGCGTTGCACCCGACCGTCGAGGCGCAGGATTGGCAACACGCAGCTGCGGTTTTAAGCGCCTCGAGGTGTAACAGTGCCGTGCCGTTTGGGAACGCGTTTTGAGACGCGCCGCAGAACGAGAGGGATGAAGAGGTCAGCACGTCGGAGTCCTTTGAGTTGACGGTATTTTCTTTGTCTTTTACGTCTTCAGATGATTCACCAGACGCGAGCGCGACGGCGACCCCAGACACGGCGTTCGCGTCCTCCACACCTTCCGGCGCCCCACTCGTAACAATCCGAAACGCGTATCGTGCACCGGGGGTTAAACCAGTCACCGTGAACGAGGTTCCGGTAATTTCCCTTGGTGATGAAGTAGACGCGAAAAAGTTGGTTGCGTCGAAGGATGCAGTTATTTCATTTTCACTTTCGGAATTTTCCAAAAATAAACTCGACGCGCAGGTTGACGGCGCGTACGGCATTTGGTTAGGGACGGTTGGATTGGTGGTGTCGCTGAGACACGCCCCGATCAACAAGTCATACGTTCGGCCTTTCGAAGCGTCCAGTGATGCGGATTTGAACTCGTTCAGGATGGTTGTGGAGACGTCGACGGAGTTATCAGACGTTTCCGTGTCCTTTTCTCCGTCAACAGTAATTTCAACGTCGTCCTTCACGATAAGAACGTCCTCAGCGTTCGTGGAAGGGAACACGCGTGCGGTGCGCGGCGGGGTCCACCTGAGTTGTACCTCGCCGGGCTTGTCGCCGGACAACGCTATTAAGGGGAAAGACGCTCGTGCGTTGGTGGGGAGGGTAGGTGGGGACGCTGGGTCGTCGTTCACGTCAAGGGCGGAAGACGTATCCTCCTCCGTTGTCGTGGTCTCAGCCGACGTGGCGCTTAGAACAATTGCAAAGAGCGCGAGGGACTGAAACCGCAAGGCGCCATGTCTCACGGTAGGCCGAGCACGACGCAGCGCGCTTCGAGCGAACGTAGGGGGCATGGTGGGAAGCGCGTCGTGCGGAAAGTCAAGGGCGCGACGTGCGGTGAGGCGTCGTCCGGAGTGCGCGCGGGTGACCGTGTGGACCCCCAATCCTCTGGGAACCCACAACAGGACCACGACTTGGTAGATCTCAATTGTCATGAGTCGTCCAAGACAAAGTAGGGGCGTGGGGTGAACAAAGGGGTGCTCTCGGAGGAGACGACAAGAGAACAAGACGAGAAGAGCGTTTTCTCAACGCTCCGAGAAATAATTTTGAGAGAGAAAATAGTTTCGCACAACTGCGAACGTCGGGTATACTTACAGGGTTATCGGATAACAATAGGGAATGAATACGTCCACGCGCCGAGTCCACGCGCTTCGCCAACATGGAACCTGCCTTATGCACTACAAGGGAGTACTGCGCACCTGTCATCATAATCCATCATTCACTTACTTTTTCTTTTTTCCATCACTCTTTTTCTTCATCGCCGCCACGAGCGGCGATTCCCCATCCTCCCCAACCTTGACGTTGTCCATCTTGTACGACATCACAAGGCCATGCACGTGCGCATTGAGAAATAAGTCATCCCTGGTGACACCCGCACCGTCGTCTTTCCTGCTGTGGTGACAGGTCACTGTGACTGGAAATTCGACTGAAACGTTACGGTCGATTTTATAGCTCGGCCGTAAATCAACCGGTTGGTTCTGGACCAGGTTCATGGAGATCATAGCCCCTTTCGCATTACGATCAGTAGGCCTCAAGTCGACGTTCAAATACGGCCGTGGGCGGAAGTTCAACGTGCCGTCGCCTCTTGATTCGTTTTGAAGGCCGATACCTGCGGACAGCGATAGCGTCGACCGCGCCCATTCAGGCCATTTACTCATAATCTTCCCTTCACCCTTTTGCAGCGTGAAATCCCTTTGCACCTCCACGCCCTCCACGTCCGCTACTAACACACCGAACTTACCAGCGTCCATCTCCCCGCGCACAAACCCACTCAACTGCTTCTGGTGTAAATCCGCGAACGCCCCGACGTTCACCGTGGCGTTCCAGGGGGCGTACACGATGCCCTGCGAGTTTGGGAAGGATTGGTTAGTAGTTGTTTTTTACCGTTCCAAACGGTCGTTGGGAGGCTGGGATGGAGTGCGAGAGAGTACACTCTCATGCGGTGCGTTGCTCGTTTATATCATGCCTTCCCTTCACTAGTCTTACCTTTGATACCTTGGCGCCGAGCAGCGGCTTTTGTTTGTCCACGCTCACGGCTAAAGGGCCGACGCGCACGCGCTGCGCGGTTGATTCCGCCATCGCGCTCGTTCGACAGCCCGGGCGAGTTTTTTGAAAGTTGCGTCGGCCGCGAGGTTGCGGAGACGGAGACGAAGAGACGGAAGTGCGTCGGGAGGAGTGACGGTCGCGGTGTACACACTACGGTGCACAACACACGCGAAAACTGCGTGCCGCGCGAAGTGATGAGGACCAAGCCAAAGAGACGAACGACAAGGCACGTCAGCGATATTTTGAGAACCTGGCAACTAACTGGACGCAGTCGAACGGGAGATTCTGATGGGAACGAGAAAGAGAGAGATTGCATCAGATTCGCCGCTCCTCCTTGCAAAACACCTTCTGATATATTCAAAAGCTACTTCGACACACCCACTGTTTAACCCGTACCAGCGCGCTTAAAGCTTGTCCCGCGCCATCTTCTCCGCGTTGATGATCTTCATCTTCTTCGCCGTCTTGGCTTGGGATTTGACGCCCATGACGCCGCCGCCCCACTTCCTGTTCGCTTCGTGGAACCGGTCGTTGTACGACCCCTTGATGGCTTCCACCAGCTTGCTGAATTCCATCTTGTCCTCGTTTTTGATCGCGGTCAGGGCGAGCGCGGTGGCGGTCTTCTTGTGCACCACGGCGCCGAGACGCGCCTTGCCCTTCACGATGCAGTAGGGGACGTTCATCTGCTTGCATAGGGCGGGGAGCCAGATCACTAATTCAATGGGATCCACGTCATGCGCGATGCATACCAGTTGCGCCTTTTGCTGCTCAATCAGGTACGTGATGTGGTTGATCCCGAACTTTACGACGACGGGCTTCTTGGCTTCAACCTCCTTGCCCGCGGCCTCGGCCTCAGCCTGCGCGGTGAGCCTTTCCTTCTTCTGCGCGTCGTCCTCGGGCCTGTACTTCATCAGCATCTTGAACAGGTTGGTGGCGAGGTTCTTGTCCAGAGTCTTGTTGAACTGGTTGATCGCGGGGGGGACCTTGAGGCGCTTCTGCAGCACGCGGCGGGCGCGCTGCAACCTGACGTACTTGGGCCACTTGACGTATCGGTTCAGGGGCGTCCTGGGGGGGAGCGCCTGGCCGACGCCAAACACCTTCGGCTTCTTTTCGTACAAAGGGTTGGAGGGGCCTTTTTCAGCCTTCTTCGGCTTCATCGCCGCAGGCGCGGGGGCGGGCTTCTTAGGGGGCTGTGTTTGGTGGATTGATAGGGGATAGGGTCAGTTGATGGGTCTCGAGGGGACTACTGATAGGTGCTCAGGGTTTTCGTTGAGACTGGCCCACTGCCACGCGACGCGGCGCTCGCGTCGAGATGACATCTTCGCAAACCCTAACACGCGACCGTCTTTGCCGGTGATGGTTCTCAATGGAGTCGACGGAACCTGCGCGGTGCGACACGGCGCTTAACGACAACGACGCTGGGTTCACCTCGGAACAGCGACGTGGCGTGTGTGTCAAGCAAATGACATCGCTGCATCGTAGCCTACACCGTCGACACACCGCGTATCGCGCGTCGATCCATCGATCCCGCGAAGGCACATCGAAATCTCGATGCCGAGACGGATGAAGCGCTTCGGAGCGCGGCCATCGCACACGACGCGACGCTCACGTATCACCAAAAAACACAAAGCGCGCTGGGAGGTGTCTATACGAGGCAAAAGCACGCACCATGTTGACGAGCGGGAACGTTCGTTCGACGCTGCGCGTGCTAAAGAGGGCGAGGCTGTGTCCATGGCGAGCCTTTTATCGAAACAACGCGATCGAAGGGTTTGGGAGGGTACACGATTTCAGAGATTTCTGCGTGACTCGCATACGATTTTGGCAAAAACCAGTGGCGGCGAGCATTCGCAGATTTTAATGGAGAGAAATACAAGGGTAATAGACATACGGATCGCTTTTTCATTGCTTTCATGGGGGGGGGGGCGTATTGCCCATACGAGTTTGCAGGTACAGCTGTCCTCATGTCACATCATGTTTTCGTAAGAGCTTGGCAGTTTCTCTACCAACGCACTACTACGCAATGCATCCTCTACCTTCTCCCCCCACTCCTCACCTTCTGCTTTTCCGCCCAAGCTCCGCAAGCTGCCCCACGAACTCCGCTCCCGTGACCAGCTCCGTGGCGCCGTACACCACGGAAAGGCTACCCGTGTTCGTTCGGCTCATCGTTCTCTCGCTCGACGCGTCATTGGCCAGGGAAAGCACATCCTGGTACTCTCCGTAGTTCCCTCCTCCCGCGACGAACACGACGGCCTTTGAGAATGACGGCGTCGGAGCCCCCCCATTGGATTGCGAACCTGTGTACGGCATTCGTTCACGTTCAGCTAAACTGGCCTTCGGGTCGAAGTACGCGAACGTATCAACCTCCACTGTACCCGGTTGATTCGAAACGAGCGCCTCCGTCGCTCGCGCCACCGCCCCCCGCTTGTCCCCCCGCAACAAGCTCTGCACCCCCTTCGCGACCGCGTCGATGGATTGCCCGTACAACCTGTCCGCCCAATCCAGCAAATCGCCGCCACCATCGTTGTCAGGGTCATTGCCCATAGCTCTGGCCCCTCGCATAGACAGACTCACGTCGACTCGCGTGGCTTTCTGGAAAAACTCAAACGCCGCGGTGTCCGCGCCTGACGCCCGTAACGCGCCTTCCACTGCTTCCATATCTGACGCGCTGGTCGCCGGGTCTTCACCGTCCCCGCCATCACGTGCGCGTTGTCGGGCAGCCGCCGCTGCTCGAACGATCGCCAACCGCAGCTTGTCTTCAGGCGTCCCCCTTCCAGTGGCGTCCAACAAACCCATAATAGCCGCACGGTCGCCCTTCCCCTGCAACAAGTCAGCCTCCACGACGTGGTACTCATCCAGCCCTCGGGTTTTAATGTGCTGCAGCAAAGCCGTGGCGATGTTGGTGTGCTTGTCGATGATTTTTTTGCGTTCTTGTAATTGCGGGAGAGACGCCACGGCGGAGACCAGTTTCGACGCGTGCGAGGCGGCGGTAGACCCGTCGTCGCCGCCACCCGTGGTGTCCGTGATTTCCGCCATGGCCTTTTTGTAGCCCCCCAGCGCCTTCTCCACCTCCTCCGCGACGACCGGGAACTGCGACCCCGCGTTTTGATTCCAAAACGAGTCATCCTCCAGCTCCAAGTCGTATGACTTTTTGCCCGCTAATCGATCCGCCGGGTTCTCGCCTAAAATGTCCACTCTGTTCAGTCTCATGTGTAACACGTCGTGCACCAGAGGTTGGTAGGACCAGCTGTGCTGCAAGACGGTCGGGACGTCGAAGTTGCGGTCGAAGATGCACAGTAACGGGCGTTCGTTTAACTGGTTCACGGAACTCACATCCATCTGGAATAAAGATCCCTTTCCTTTTAAATGGTCTCGCAGTTGTTTTTCCAGCGCCCTTCCGATCATCTCCGCGGCGCCGCCTTTGGGGCACCGGATGATTGGGGCCTTGCCCAACGTGGCGCAGGCTGCTACTAGGCCCAACGCAATCTCGTTGATCTCAGTCTCTACGCTTGTATCGCTCGCGGTTGGGTCATTTAGTGTCACGTAAGACTTGGGCATCCCTAACGAAAACAAATCGGAACTCAGCGACACGAAGTCCAGGTACTGATCGTACACCTTGACGACCTTTGAAGACGCGCCGCACTCGGTGGATTTCACGGCTAACTGCTCGAGTAACTTTCTTGGCAAACTAGAACTGAAGTTCAGGTACGATGCGTCGTACAGACCTTTGGCGAGGTCGTTCGTGATTCGGGTCACGTTGTCTTCGGTAGGCGCAACGAAGTACACGGCTGGGACGTCTGGGATGGGCTGGCGGTCGTTTTCCAACAAAAGGTGCAGGGTCACGCCGTGCCTTCGAAGCTCGTGAACCTTGACAAGAGGGGTGATGATTTCGAAACAGTGCCGGTCCATCACTAGCACTTTGTACACCTCGTTGGGGGCGTTTTCGTCCAGGGATGAAGCGCCTAGACGGCCGGTGTTCAGGTTGAGCATCTGCACAACCGCATCGTGCTGCTTTTGGCGGATGGAGAAGGACATGACTCACCGCGTACGTGGTGCAGTCGTGTCACGCGCGTGACTAATTGCGTACTCACGAAGCCTTCCGGCCGGTCCAGCGGACGGTGCGCGTATCGCGGCGGTGACGCGAACCACACAACGCCCGCGCGGTCGTCCAATGGAGGTTGGAGCTCGACGCGAGAAGAAAAAAGGACGCGGCTTGTGAGAAGAGCGACGAGGCGGCAAATCCAACGGGCGACAAGTCAAATCGCGTCAAGAATCTCTTAGATTGTTGCAATTGTTGACGTCTCTACCTAATACACCTACCTCTCCCCCCCACTCACGAGCCTGACGAGTTCCGGGTTGCTCTCCGCCGCACTTTGGTTCCAGCGGTCGTCCCCCACCCCCATCGCAAGTGCTAACAACGGGTCCTCGCCGCCCACAGCATTGCCCGCGGTGTTTTCTGAATCACGAGACCCGACTTCCGCCGCCGCTGCCGCCAAAGCGTCATCAGTGGCATCAGCAGTGGCTTT
>MDSY01097600.1_pt1 | contig 15017 bp, 8 predicted proteins | sample 811131 | NCBI WGS metagenome assembly MDSY01 (sample SAMN05326643, study PRJNA326480) | marine metagenome | isolation source: seawater | place: Atlantic Ocean: South West | collected 2010 | reverse complement strand
TTTTCCTAATTTTCTATGATCTCTTTTTTCAGCTTCTTCTAATCTGTGTAAGTAATCGTCCAATTCCTTTTTTGAAGCCCAGCATGTGCCATAAATTCTTTGTAGCATCTCATTATTTGAGTCACCGCGCCAATAAGCTCCGGACACTTTTGTTAATTTAAAAGCTTTTCCAATTTTGCCTGAGGAAGATAAATGAGGTCCTCTACATAAATCATGCCATGTATCTCCATGGCGATAAACTGAGAGTTCTTCATTTTGAGGGATGCTTTCAATTATTTCAGCTTTATATTTTTCTCCTATTTTTTTGAAATTAGCAATAGCTTCGTCTCTTTTCCAAATTTCTCTTTTTGTTTTTAAATCTTTGTCAATTATCTCTGACATTTTTTTTTCTATTTTTTTTAAATCATCACTAGTAAATGGTTCTTTTCTAGCAAAGTCATAATAAAAACCATCCTCAATGACAGGACCGATAGTTACTTGGGTTCCAGGAAATAGTTCTTGAACTGCCATTGCCATTATATGAGCAGCATCGTGTCTCAAAACTTCTAAACCTTCTTTGTCTTTAGAGGTAATAATTCTTACTTTAGAGTCATTTGTTATTTGGTGGCTTAAATCTTTTAATTGGCCGTCTACTTCCATTATTAAAGCAGTTTTTTCTAAAGTTTTGCTAATCTTTTTTGTTAGTTGAAATCCATCAATTGAATTTTTGAAAGGTATTTTTTTTCCATCTAAAAGGTGAATATCAGGCATCAGAATTTGAAAAGTTTTTTATACTCGTTAAAAGTTGTGTTACACATTTGTTCAACATCAAATCTTCTAGTTACGTTTTTTCTACCTTGCTTCCCTATTGAATACAATGCTTCTTCATCTAATTCCATAACGTTATTTAAAACTTTTGCTAGTTCTCTTGGATCACTTGATTTATATAAAAATCCTGATTTTCCATTAACTATTGTTTCATTTGAACCACCAATATCACTTGCTACTATAGGTTTTTCCATAGCCTGTGATTCAACTGCTATCCTACCAAACGCTTCTGGTTCAACTGAACTAGATACTACAATATCAGAAAGTGAGTAGGCAGTTGGCATTTCGTTGCAATGAGTTACAAATTTAACTCTGTTATTCAATTGGTATCTCTGAACGAGGTCAAAAAGTTTTTTAGAATAAACGTTTCTTCCTTGATCTGAGCCAAGAATAATCGCTTGAAAATTGTTTTTATTATAGTCTTCTACAAGAACATTAATGGCTTCAATAAATAGATCTTGACCTTTCCAGGAAGTTAGCCGTCCAGGTAGCAAGATAGTTTTTTTATTAGAATCGATTTTCCACGCTTCAATTAGTTTGTTTTTCTTACTTTCATTAATGTTTTTTTTATTAAAGAATTCTAAATTAATTCCTCTAAAAATAACCATAAGCTTATTTTTTGATTTTAAAAATTCTTTATAATTTTCATTTATATGATCAAAAATAAAATTAGAACCTGCAATAATTAATTGGGATTTTACCATTACACTATTATAAAATTTTTTAAGTGGATTTGAAAAATTATAAGTACCATGAAAAGTTGTTACAAATTTTCTTCTAGTAATAAAACAAGAACATAAACATGACCAGGCCGGTGCTCTGCTTCTAGCATGAACAATATCTATATTATAAATTAAAATAATTACAGAAAGGATTAAAATATTTAACAGCATAAGAATAGGATTCTTTGAATGTACTGGTAAACGAAATATTTTTACCTTATTTTTCTTTACAAATTTTAAAAGTTCTCCACCGCTTGTAGCTATAAATGATTTACAGTTTTTCTCAAAAAGATAGTGTGCTAAATCATAACATCCAGTTTCTGCTCCACCGTAACCAAGTCTTGGTATAACTTGAAGTACTTTCATTATTTTATCTTTCTTTCCCATTCCAAAGCAGATTTAAGTATATAGTTTAAATTATTATATTTAGGTACCCAATTAAATTTTTCCTTAAATTTAATATTATTTGCAACAGAATATGGAATATCATCTTTTCTTCTTGGGCCTATTTCTTTTTTTAAATTGTGTTTTAATATTTTTTCCATTTCGGTGATAACTTCTTTAACTGAGTAACCAGATCCATATCCACAATTATATATCTCTGTTTCTCCATTTAAATTCATATATTCTCCTACAATTAAGTGTATCTCTGCTAAATCTGAAACATGAATAAAGTCTCTAACAGGAGTTCCATCTTTTGTTTCGTAGTCATCCCCATTAATAACTATTCTGTCTCGTTTTTTTAAAGCTGTTTCACATACTGCTTTAATTAAATTATTAGAGTCTTTTACATCCAATCCAGATCTATTTTCTTTATCAGCACCTGCAACATTAAAATATCTTAGGATTATACTTTTAATTTTTTTTTCTTTTGAAAGATTTAATAAATATTTTTCTAATTTATATTTGCTAGATGCATAAGGATTAGAGGGTTCCAATTTATCATTCTCTTTAACTTTCTTAAAATCTTTTATTTTTCCATAAACTCCAGCAGTTGAGGAAAAAATTATTTTATTAAGCCCAAATTCTAAACAATAATCAAAAAATGCTTTTGCTTTTTCAAAATTGTAGAGATTATATTTTTCTGGATTTTTTAAAGATTCTTCTACTTTAACTAGGCCAGCAAAATGCATAATAAGATCAAATTTATTTTCTTTAAGTAAATTTTTAATTTTATTTTTGTCAGAAATATCTGAATTAAAAAAATTTGCTTTTTTTGGAACTAATTTAACATTTCCGGTAATTAAATTATCAACCACGGTCACTGTATGGCCTTTTTCAATAAGACAAAGTGAAGTGTGGCTACCTATATAACCTGCCCCACCAGTAAGCAAAATATTCATTTAAAATTTATCTCTAATCATGGATTAATTTTAGTATACTTATATAGTATCAAATTAACTCAATAAACTTTATATGAAAAATTTTAAATATCTAAGAATATCAAAAACTAAAAAAATCAGATATTTAGACAATTATTATAAAAAAAATCTATATATTATTTTTCTTCACGGCTTCCAGTCAGATATTAATGGGGAAAAGCCTAAAGCTTTCTTAAAATACGCAATTAAAAAAAAACTTGGTTTTTTGGCAATAGAGTATTCTGGGCATGGTAAATCATCAGGAGAGTTTACTAAAGGAAATATAAGTAAATGGAGCAAAGATGTAAGAATTTTAATTAAAAAATTAGTGAAGAAAAATAATTTTATTTTAATTGGTTCTAGTATGGGCACCTGGTTATCTTTGCTGCAATTTAAATACTTCAAAAAACAAATCAAAGGTCTTATTGGTATTGGTTCAGCTCCGGAATTTTTAGATAGAATAATGTGGAAAAAATTTACAAAAAAAATCAAAAAAGAAATCAGAGAAAAAGGAATAAGTATTATTAAACATGGAGAATATATATATCCTATTACTCGACAATTAATAAAAGATGGAAAAAAAAACAAAGTCTTATCAAAAAAAATTAATATGCCTATAAACGTAACTATGTTTCATGGAAGTAAAGATGAGGTAGTTCCTGTATCATTTTCTAGAAAAGTTTTAAAAATTTTTATTAAGTCTAAAAAAAAACTAGTTATCATTAAAAAAGGAGATCATAGCCTTTCAAAAAAAAGCTATTTAGAAAAAATTAAAAAAGAGCTAAATAGATTTATTCAAATAATTTGATATTATTAAGCGGTTTTTGATTTATTATTTTTTAATGAAATAGGATTCTCTATTTTGTCTAACATCTCAATTGGGCAGACTTGCTTAAAGTTTTGAACTTCTTGTTCAAATTTTTCCAATATTTTGTAAGCAACTGGAGAAAGAGTTTCTTTATGAAACTCATCAATAATGGACTTTAAAAAATCTTTCCAATATTTTGTTTCTGGTGTTTGCCAGATAACAGAAGCAGGATTTACGTAGTTGTTAAACTTGTCCTCTGGATCATACACAAAAGACATACCTCCTGTCATTCCAGCTGCAAAATTGTCCCCAATATTTCCTAATATGACTGCAGTTCCTCCAGTCATATATTCACAGCCATTAGATCCACAGCCTTCAACAACGGAGACTCCTCCCGAATTTCTTACGGCGAATCTTTCCCCAGCTTTTCCTGAAGCAAAAAGTTTTCCTGAAGTTGCTCCATATAAAACTGTGTTCCCAATAATTGTGTTTTCGTTAGAAACTAATTTACTATTTTTGGATGGTCTAACTACTATTTCTCCTCCAGAAAGACCTTTGCCAACATAATCGTTTGCATCGCCATTTATTACAATTTTAATACCTTTTGTTAAAAAAGCCCCTAAAGATTGTCCTGCTGATCCATTAAATTTTAGTGTTAAAGAATTTTTTTCAAATGTCTTATTACCAAATTTCTTGTAAAAATAGTGTGACAGCCTAGTTCCAACTGCTCTCGAGGTATTGTGAATCTCATACTCAAAAGTAGATTTATTTTTTAAGTTAATCTTATCTTTAATATCGTTCCAAATTTTCTCATCAAGAGTTTCTGGCACAGAATTGATACTTCTATCTTTACAATAACGAGGGTTTTCACCTGGATCAGTTTGAACTAGAAGTGGATTTAAATCTAAATCATCTAAGTTTGGGGAGCCTCGGCTAACCTGGGTTAAAAGATCTGTTCTACCAATAATTTCATTCAAATCATTAAAACCTAATGAGGCTAAAATTTCTCTAACTTCTTGAGCAACAAACTTGAAAAAGTTGACTACTTTTTCTGGAGTACCTTTGAACTTTTTTCTTAGTTCTTCATCTTGTGTGCATACTCCAACTGGACAAGTGTTAGAATGACACTGACGAACCATAATACATCCCATTGCAACTAAAGAAGAAGTTCCCATGCCAAATTCCTCAGCTCCCATCATTGCTGCTATAACTACGTCTCTACCTGTTTTTAAGCCACCGTCAGTTCTTAAAGTAACTTTATGTCTTAAATTGTTTAAGGTTAAAATTTGGTGTGCTTCAGTTAAACCCATCTCCCAAGGTACTCCAGCATATTTTACACTGGTTTGGGGACTAGCGCCTGTTCCTCCTGAGTGTCCTGAGATTAAAATAACATCAGCCTTAGCTTTTGCTACACCAGCTGCAATAGTTCCGATTCCAGTTGATGCAACAAGTTTTACTCCTATTCTTGCATTGGGATTTACTTGTTTTAAGTCATAAATTAGTTGAGCTAGGTCTTCTATAGAATATATATCGTGATGAGGTGGTGGAGAAATTAATGTTACACCCGGAGTTGAATGTCTAAGTCTCGCTATATCTTTTGTGACTTTGAATCCTGGAAGTTGGCCACCTTCTCCAGGTTTAGCTCCCTGAGCAATTTTAATCTCAATTTCATTACAATTGTTAAGATATTCAATTGTTACTCCAAATCTTGCAGAAGCTATTTGCTTTACTCTTGAATTTGCTGAGTCTCCATTGTTAAGTATCTTGGATCTTTTTATGTCTTCTCCTCCTTCTCCGCTACAAGAAGCTCCCTTAATTCGATTCATGCCAATAGCTAGAGTTTCATGCGCTTCCTGTGAAAGGGCCCCATGTGACATGCTTCCACTACCAAATCTTTTTGTTACATTTTCAATTGACTCTACATCATTAATATTTATCGGCTTTCTTTTTGTTGTAAATTTCAAAAGATCCCTTAAATTTATTGGAGGCAAAGCATGGATTCCCTTGGAATACGTTTTATAAGTTTCATAAGAGTCTGTTCCAACAGCATGTTGTAATATATGTATCAGTCTTCCTTGAAACTGGTGCTCTTCGCCTGATTTTCTGTACTTGTAAATTCCACCAATTGGAAGAATGTAAACATTACTTTTATAAGCTTTGTGATGTAGAGATTTTATTTTTTCTTCTATACCCGTGATGCCTATACCAGAAATTCTTGATACCATTCCTGGAAAATAGTCAGATACCAATGCTCTACTTAAGCCAACAGTTTCAAAATTACAGCCTCCTCTGTAAGCACTGATTACAGAAATCCCCATCTTAGACATTATCTTAAGTAATCCATTTTCTATTGATTTCTTAAATCTTCCTACACAAGTTTCAAAATCAAATTTTCCAAAAAGCTTTTTTTGATATCTTTGATGTATACAATCTATAATTAAATATGGATTGATAGTAGTTGCTCCTGCTCCAATCAATACTGCAAAAGAGTGGGTATCTAGAGTTTCGGATGTTTCTACATTAATTGAACAATATCCTCTTAAACCCATTTTAACTAAGTGAGAATTCACAGCACCTATTGATAATAACATGGGCATATTAGCTCTTTTCTCAGATATATTTTTATCACTCAAAATTAAAGTAGTGCTGCCCTCTCTTACGGCAATTTCTGACTCAGATTTAATTCTCTCCAGGTTGTCTTTTAGTGAGTCTTTAATATCAAATGTACAATCTATAATTTTTATTTTCTTATAAAATAGTTTTTTGAATTTTTTAAACTGAGAGTTTGTTAAAATGGGACTTTCTAAAACATAAATATTATCTTGGGTCAGATTATCAAAATCAAGTATATTGCCTAGATTTCCAAATCTTGTTTTTAAACTCATTACTTTGTTTTCTCTAAGAGAGTCTATTGGTGGATTAGTAACTTGGCTAAAATTTTGTCTGAAATAGTGTGACAAAGGTCTGAAATGACTGGATAAAACTGCAACAGGAGTATCATCACCCATTGATCCAGTTGCTTCTTTCTCCTCTTCTACCATAGGATGAAGAATTAATTCTAAGTCTTCTATACTAAAACCAGATAAATACTGTCTTTTCCTAAGTTCATTTCCAGTATAATTTATTTCTTCTTTGCTAACTGAAAGTTTTTTATCTAAATCAATAATCTGATTATTAAATTTTTTATAATCTTTGGAAATATAGTCTTTTATTTCTTTGTCTTGAAATAATTTTCCTTTTTTAAGTTCCACAGCAATTATTTCTCCTGGGCCTAACCTTCCTTTTTTTATAATTTTTTCTTCAGGAATTTTAATCATTCCTGTTTCAGATCCAGCAAACAATAGATTGTCTGAAGTAATAGTATATCTTAGTGGCCTTAAACCATTTCTATCTACTGAGGCTAGAACCCATTTTGCATCAGTTGCACAAATTGCAGCTGGTCCATCCCAAGGTTCAATTGTGCTATTCAAAAAATTAAAAAGTTGTTGATGACTTTTTGAAACTGTCTTGCTTCTTTTAGACCAAGCATCCGGTATCATCATAAGTTTAATCATTGGTGCAAGCTTTCCTGAATGAGTGAGTAATTCAAAAACATTATCAAGTGAGGCTGAGTCTGAATTACCAGGTATGATTACTGGTTTTAAATCTTCAACATTTTTAAATAGTTTGCTTGACATATCTTGTTCATGAACCTTCATCCAATTTACATTTCCTTTAAGTGTATTAATTTCCCCGTTGTGTGCTAAAGTTCTAAATGGTTGTGCCAAATCCCAACTTGGAAAGGTGTTAGTTGAATATCTTTGATGGAAAATGGCAAATCGTGACTTAAAATTTTTATCTTTTAAGTCAGGATAAAAATCTGCCAAAGCTTCTGCTAAAAACATTCCTTTATAAACAAGTGATCTTGAACTTAATGAGCAAATATAAAAATCTTTTAATTGTATCTCTCTAGCTAATTTTTCTATTTTCTTTCTAGCAACATATAAATCTCTTTCTAAATTATCTGTCTCAATTTTTTTATTTTTTCTAAATAATACTTGTGCTATTTCAGGTCTATTTGTCTCAGCGGTACGCCCTAGCACTTTAGGATTAACGGGAACTTGTCTCCAACCATAAATATAATAATCTTCATTAAGCAAAACCGTCTCAACAATAGATCTACATTTTTCTTGGTTGGAATAATCATTTCTTGGCATAAATACCATTCCAACACATATTCTCTTATTTGGGTCGTGAGTGTGTCCTGTTAGCTTTATTTTCTCATTAAAAAAATCTGGTGATACTTCAACCTTTATGCCTGCTCCATCTCCTGACTTGCCGTCTGCATCTACTGCTCCTCTGTGCCATACAGCTTTTAAAGCTTCTATACCGTATTCTACTATCTCTCTTGATTTTTGACCATTCGTAGATGCAACTAAACCTACACCGCAAGCCTCATGTTCCATTGAGGAACTATAAGTGTAGTTTTTTTCTAGAATTTTTTTATTTTTCTTTAAATTTTTCATTATGCAGCAAAAAAATTTTTTTCGTGTTTACTTTTTCTTGAAATATATTTTCTAATCTGAATGGCAGCATCTCTTCCATCTCTAATAGCCCAAACAACTAATGATGCTCCACGAACTATATCACCTGCTGCAAAAACACCTTGGATATTGGTTTCCATACTTTCTAAATTAATCTTAATTGTTCCCCACCTTGAAATAGATAAATTTTTTTCTCCAAATAATTCTGGAATATTTTCTGGGTCAAATCCTAGGGATTTTATAACCAAGTCAGCTTCAATTTTGTATTGATCACCTTCTTGTATAACTGGAGTACGTCTGCCTGATGAGTCTGGTTCTCCGAGTTTTATTTTATTGACTTCAACAAATTCTACCTTTTCTTTTCCAATAAATTCTTTAGGACTAGTTAACCAAACAAATTTTACCCCTTCTTCTTCGGCATTAGCAACTTCTCTTGCTGATCCAGGCATATTCTCTCTATCCCTTCTATATAAGCATTTAACAGATTTAGCTTTTTGCCTTACAGCTGTTCTTACACAATCCATTGCGGTATCTCCTCCTCCAATAACAACCACATTTTTTCCTTCAGCATTTAAAGTTCCGTTATCAAAATCTTTAACCTTATCACCCAAACCCTTTCTATTTGATGCTGTTAAAAAATCCATGGCTGGAAATATATTCTTTAATCTGTTGCCAGGAATATCGATTTCTCGAGCTTTATAAACTCCAGTTGCAATTAAAATAGCATCATGTTTTTTTCTAAGATCATTTAAATCTTTTTCCTTTCCAACTTCAAAATTTTGGATGAATTTTATACCACTATCTTTTAACAGTTTTGTTCTTCTCTCGACCACAAATTTTTCTAATTTGAAATTTGGTATACCATAAATTAATAACCCTCCTGAACGATCGTATCGATCATAAACAGTTACTTGATATCCAAATTTTCTTAGTTCTTCTGCACAAGCTAATCCAGCTGGACCAGCTCCTATAATTCCAATTGACTCTTTTTGTTCATGTTTAATTTTTAAAGGTTTTATCCACCCCTTTTCCCATGCGGTTTCAGTAATATATTTTTCGACAGAACCTATTGTAACTGTTCCGTGTCCTGATTGTTCAATAACACAATTACCCTCACATAATTTATCTTGGGGGCATATCCTGCCGCAAATTTCTGGCATATTATTTGTGCTTTGAGAAATTTCATAGGCATCTTTCAATCTTCCTTCTGCAGTAAGTTTTAACCAGTCAGGAATATTATTATGAAGTGGACAATGTATTTGGCAAAATGGTACTCCACACTGAGAACATCTGCTTGATTGCTCAATTGCTTTTTCGTTTATAAACTCTTTATAAATTTCGTGAAAATCCCTTTTTCTTTCAGGAGTACCTCTTTTAGAAGGATTTTCCTGTTTTAAGTTTGTAAATCTAAGCATTTTTTTTGGCATAATTTTTTATAGCTTTTATGTTAATTTTAACAAATTTTGAATGAAATTTAAGTAAATGATATTTACCTATTATAGAAAAAATATAGCATTTATAACATTTTTTTTTGCATAGCAGATATGCGTTTAGATAATAGCTTTGGAAAACAACGAAAAATTTAATAAAGATTAAGCATGCCTGAATTAATTGTTCTATCTTTAGTGCAGGGTATCACTGAGTTTTTGCCAATTAGTTCCTCTTCTCACTTAATTATTTTATCTAAATTTTTAGATTTTGCTAAAGAAGACCTTTTAAAAAATATAAGTTTGCATATTGGTTCCTTCTTAGCAGTGCTAGTATATTTTAGAAATGAGATTTTAAATTATATTAAATATAAGAAGATCTTAATATTAATTATAATCGCTTCAACTCCAGTAATAATTCTTGGATATTTTCTAGTAAAATTGGAAGTTATTGATTATCTGAGAGGTATGAAAATTATTGGTTGGACAACAATCATATTTGGTATTCTTCTTTATATAAGTGATAGATTTAAAGTTCAAAAAAAATTAAATCATGACTTTGATTTAAAATCTTCAATAATAATTGGAGTGTTTCATTCAATTTCATTAATACCTGGAGTAAGTAGATCGGGCATTGCTATTACATTTGGAAGATTTCTTGGTTTTAATAGAGTTGACTCCGCAAAAATTTCTTTTTTGCTTTCTATTCCAACATTATTTGCAGTAAGTTTTTATGGAATATATAGTTTATACGAAACTAACGATTTAATAGTGAAAAAATTAAATTTTGCATTTATAATAATGTCTTTTTTATTCTCTTATACTGCAATTGTTTTTTTTCTCAAATTTTTAAAAAAATCTAGTTTAACTGTATTTGTAGTGTACAGAATTATTCTTGGTTTTGTTCTATTGTATTTAGCTTATCTATAAAATAATAGTAAATAAAAACAAAATCATAATAACTATTATGAAAAATAATATGACTGCTTTTTCTAAAGATAAATTCATAATTTTAATCATGGTGCGCCTGCTAGGATTTGAACCCAGAACCTCCTGGTCCGTAGCCAAGCGCTCTATCCAGTTGAGCTACAGGCGCTTAACTATCAATTATCAAAAAAAACTCTGTAAATAAAGATTTAAATCTATATTATCGATTATAATTATGAGGGAAAAAGTTTCAACTGTGACCCCTAAAGAAATTGGTAAAAAGATCTTGTTGGTTAACCTTATCACTTTGTCTATACCTCTAGCTTATATAATTGGTCCACTTGCTTTAAATTTAAATATTTTACTGCTTATTGTTTTGGGTTTATTTCTTTTTTTTAAAGATATTTTAGAATTAAGATTTTCTTCCATAGACAAGATTGTCTTTATATTTTTTTCATTTGTTCTCTTTACTGGTGTCTTTAATACAATTGAAAACTACTATTTTGGTAATATAAAAGAGCTAGAAGATTTTACAGTTTTATTTAAAACCATTGGATATCTAAGACATTTAGCTCTTTACTTAATTTTAAAACTCTTAGTTGAAAAAAATTACTTAAAATTTAATTGGTTTTTTATTTCAGCGTCATTTTTTTGTGCGTTTGTTGTTTTTGATGTCATTTACCAGTTTTTTGTTGGAACTGATATATTTGGTTTAGAAGCCGTGGACACAGACTCTAGAGGAAAAGAAAATAGAAGACTATCTGGTCCTTTTGGAGATGAATATATAGCTGGTTCTTTTATACAAAGATTTTCTTTATTCTTATTATTTATTTTCCCAATTTTTTTTAAATTTAAAAATAAGATTTTATTACTAACTGTCTTTTTATTCTCTTTTTCATTGATCTTTTTTTCTCTTATAGCTACAGGAAATAGAATGCCATTTCTCCTGTTTTTAATGTCAATATTTTTAATAATGATTACAGAAAAAAAATTTAGGAAATATTTTATTTTTTTCTTATTACTTGTTACTATTATTTTTCTTACGTTATTTTATAGTAACAAAACAATTAAAACTAATTTCTACACTTTCTATAAACAGGTAGTAACTATAGTGAAAGTAATAAATCCAGTAAATATTTTAATTAGTAAAGAATATAATAGAAAAATAGCACCAGACCATTTTGATGAATGGGAAACTTTTTATGACACATGGCATATGAATAAATTTATAGGAGGTGGTGTAAGATCTTTTAGAGTAAACTGTCCACAAAGAAAAAATATTCATGAAGAAGAAAGAGCGACGTGTTCAACCCACCCTCATAACTACTATTTAGAAATACTTACAGAGTTAGGTATTGTTGGTTTTATTATTTTTTCTATAATTGTTTTAAAGGTTTGCTGGAATTATTTTTTAATAAAAATATCAAATAGAGAAGATTCTATTAATAATAAAATATTGATGCCTTTTTTCATGTTATTATTTGTAGAAATTTTTCCAATAAAAAGCTCTGGTAGCTTCTTTAATTCAACGAATGCAACATGTATTTTTATATTTTTAGCTATAACCGTAGCTTTGATTAATAATAAAAAAACCTAAATTATTGCAATTATTTTTCTAGGATGTAGATTGAATTTATGTCAAATAAAAATAAAATTGTAATTACTTCTGCCCTGAGAACTGCAATAGGTTCGATGGGTGGTACATTAAAAAATTCTCCCGGACATGAATTAGGCTCATGTGTAATCTCAGAGTCAGTTAATAAATTAAAAATTAAAAAAGAAGATATTGATGAAATTATAATGGGGCAAGTTTTAACAGGAGGTGCAGGTCAAAATCCTGCTAGACAAGCAGCTATGATGTCAGGATTGCCAAAAGAAAAGCCAGCCTATATTGTAAATCAAGTTTGTGGATCAGGTTTAAGATCTGTTGCCTCTGGCTTTCAAAGCATCTTATCAGGTGACTCTAAAATAGTAATTGCTGGAGGACAAGAAAGTATGTCCTCATCACCTCACGCAATTAACATTAGAAATGGAAAAAAATTAGGTAATACTGAATTAGTTGATACTATGATAAAAGATGGATTATGGGATGCTTTTAATGGCTATCACATGGGTGTTACTGCTGAGAATGTAGCTACAAAATTTCAAATAACAAGAAATGATCAAGACAATTTTGCTTTTAAATCTCAAGAAAAAGCACTTAAAGCACAGAAAGAAAATAAGTTTAAAGATGAAATAGTTAGCTTTAAAATAAAATCAAAAAAAAATGAAATTGATTTTAATAAAGACGAACACCCTAGAAAAGAAATAAATATTGAATCACTTAATCGTCTAAAACCAGTTTTTCAAAAGGATGGGACTGTCACGGCTGGAAATGCGTCTGGTATTAATGATGGTGCAGCAGCTGTAATTCTAATGTCTAATGCTGAGGCAGACAAAAGAGGTATTAAAAAACTAGCTAGTATTAAATCGTGGGCAAGTTGTGGAGTTGATCCAGCATTAATGGGTACTGGGCCCATCCCTTCCTCAAAAAAAGCTCTGGATTTGGCAGGCTGGTCTATTAAAGATTTAGATCTTGTTGAGTCTAATGAAGCATTTGCGGCTCAAAGCTTAGCAGTATTAAGAACTCTCTCAATACCAGAAGAAAAAGTGAACGTTAATGGCGGGGCTATAGCCTTAGGCCATCCAATAGGCGCTTCGGGAACAAGAATACTTGTTACACTAGTTCACGAAATGATCAAAAGAGATGTCAGTAAAGGTCTGGCAACCCTGTGTATTGGTGGAGGTATGGGTATTGCAATGTGCATTGAAAGATAATTAATCTGAAAGTTCTTTAATATTTTTAAAAAAATTAAGACTCTTTGGATTGGCTATTGCCTCTTCGTTGTCTAATGTCTCTCCATTAATTAATTTTCTAACAGCAAGTTCAACTATCTTTCCACTTTTTGTTCTTGGTATTTCAGGTGTTTTAATAATTATAGCTGGAACATGTTTAGGAGAGCAGTTTTTTTTTATTTTTGATTTAATTAAATCTATTTTTTCTTCGTCCAATCTTTCATTATTTTTAGTTGTGACGAACAAAACTATTCTAACATCGTTTTTATATTTTTGACCAACAACTAATCCTTCGGTGATAAAATCAATACCTTCTACTTGCTGGTAAATCTCTGCTGTTCCAATTCTTACACCGCCAGGATTAAGTGTAGCATCCGATCGACCATGTACAATAAAACCATTATTAGAAGTCCTTTCTACAAAATCACCATGATGCCAGATATTTTTGAATTTATTAAAATACGCTTTTTTATATTTTTCTCCAGTATCATCATCCCAAAATTTAACAGGCATAGATGGAAAAGGCTTTTTAACTACTAGCTCACCTCTTGTTCCATCTTTTGCGCTTTCTCCTTCTTCCGTAAAAACATCTACGTCAATGCCTAGACTCTGGCCTTGTATTTCGCCTTCAAAAACATTTGAATACAAATTTCCTAGAACTAAACATCCTACTAAATCAGTTCCTCCTGCGATAGAAGTAAGTTGAACATCTTTTTTGATTTTTTCATAAACGTACATAAAACTCTCATTTGAAAGAGGAGATCCAGTTGAGGCAATAATCTTTACTGAGTTTAAATCAATTTCTTTATTATAAAAATTTTCATTTTTTAAATGATCAATATATTTTGCACTTACACCAAAAAGATTAATTTGTTTTTTCTGGCAGTGCTCAAGTAAAATATCAATTTTAGGATATATAGGGGCACCATCAAATAAAAATATAGAAGATTTGGTCGACATACCTCCGACTAACCAATTCCACATCATCCATCCCGTAGTAGTGTAATAAAAAATTTTTTCTTCACTAATATTACAATGAAGCATAAATTCTTTTTTATGCTCAATCAAAACATTTCCTGCACCATGTGTGATACATTTAGGCTTACCAGTTGTTCCACTGGAGTATAGTATATAAATTGGATGATTAAATTCATGTTGTGGAAAACTTTCATCTAATTCTGAATCCTCTATTGAATTATTAAAGTCGATACAATTTTTAAAGTCTATTTTTTCTTTTAAGTTGTATGGAAAAATAATCACTTGTTTTATAGAAGGAATTTCTTTTAAAATTTTCTCTATTTTTTCTAAAATATTTATTTTTTTTCCATTATAAAAATAGTGATCACATGTAATTAAAACTTTTGGTTTAATTTGAAAAAATCTATCTACTACACCATCAACACCAAAGTCAGGTGAACATGATGACCAAATAATTCCATTTTTAGCGCAAGACAGAAAACTTATTATCGTTTCAATTTTATTCGGTACATAGGCAGCAACTCTATCACCTTTGTTTAATCCTAAATTTTTTAAATATGATGAAAACTTACAAACCTTTTCATATAAAGATTTCCAAGTTATATCTTGTTCGATTCCACTTTCAGATA
>MDSY01026606.1_pt1 | contig 15017 bp, 26 predicted proteins | sample 811131 | NCBI WGS metagenome assembly MDSY01 (sample SAMN05326643, study PRJNA326480) | marine metagenome | isolation source: seawater | place: Atlantic Ocean: South West | collected 2010 | reverse complement strand
TACATGAGCCCAAATGGACAAGCGGCGTTGCGTGGTGTTATGGAGATGTATCACACATCAGCAAGATTCATATTGACTTGCAACTATCCCAACAGAGTTATTCCTGCACTGCACAGCAGGTGTCAAGGCTTCCACATGGAAACAATTGACAAGAATGAATTCACGGCAAGAACAGCAGAAATATTAATTGCAGAACAGATAGAGCCAGACATAGAAACATTAGACACTTATGTGAAAGCATCATATCCGGATCTAAGAAAATGTATCAACATGATACAACAGAACTGTAGAGACGGCAAACTGATGCCACCACAATCTGGGGACTCAGGACAACAGGATTACAGATTACAAATGGTAGAACTTTTTAAACAGGGCAAAATAAATGAAGCAAGGAAACTTGTTTGTGCCCAAGCAAGACCAGAGGAGTGTGAAGAGATTTATAGATGGTTATATGATAACTTAGAAATAATATCTAAAGATGAAGATGCACAAGACAAAGCAGTATTAATTATCAAACAAGGATTGGTGGACCATTCCTTTGTAGCTGATCCAGAAATCAATTTAGCAAGTGTTATGATTAAATTGGCGAGACTTTAAAATGGGAAGTAAACACGACAAAAAAAGATTTCTCATAGTAAAATACAATCTTAATAAACAAGGACAGTTTGATGAGCTTGTTGAACTATCTAAGAAAAAGTGTGGCCCAGGAAAAATTTTAGACGCAGGTATAGTGCTTGATCTTATAAACAAAGAGGTTATAAAGTGCGAAGTGCCAGGCCAACCAACAGGAACAAATATTCCATACGAAAGCGTATATGAACATTTTTATAAGGCATATGGAAAAGTTCTAGATCAATTCATCAAATAGCATTACTGTACAATCTTCTAAGCATCGCCAGTTGACTAGCTTTCCATAATCTCGCTAGGACTCTTCGTCTTCTTCTATCCTTCTGTTTTCTAATTTTCAGCCAATGTTGGTTCATTAGATATAACTTCACTCTCTTGTCGTATACTCTCTTTTTCCGCATCTGTTTCCATAGTTTCCTTTGTAATAAAGGCCGCATTTGTAGGTTTGTATAAAGCATATGATTCCTCGTTGATTGTGTTGGATTGATTAATGTGTCTTTGTGTACGACTCATGTACAAATATTTAAGGCATAATTTCCAAATTAACTATGCATATTTTACAACACAGATCTTTAAGATAAATAAGCACTATGCATGATGTATTAGATATAATCAAAAACGTACAATCTCTATATTCAGTAGGCCCTACATTAGGAATACTTAAGGACTTTGAAAGAGTCATAGACGAGCTAGATGTTTATGTTTTTAAGAATTGGGAGGATGGTGAATTGCTATCGGGACCAGTCGACTCCAGACATTTCGTTACATGTTCATTTATGTGGCCTATAGACAAGATGCCTGATCCAGCTGGCGGAAAAAGATTGACTGACAAAGGCTGTAAAGTATCATACAAAAAAGACGAATTATTGAAGCCGAGGAAAATAAAAGGTCCAGAAGATTATAGACCCGGCACAACCAAAGGAAAAATTGATGCTCACGACATATGGGTCGTGGAAATTAAAATGCCAAAGGAACTAATAGGCAATATGAAATTCGGCAAAGACAAAGTTGAGATAGAAAGACAAGAAGATGCAGGAATGGCCTCTGCGGCGGAACTGGAAATTTAATGAACATTTACGAAGGACTTAAAGCTGGAGACTTAGAAGGCGTTGTTAATAAACGTTTCTCAGTGGATCAGTACAAATCAAAAATGGGTGAAGATAGGAACATTTTAGTTCTTTCGTTCACGGTAGACGGACATGCTCCTGCAAAAGACCTAGAAAGATTTGCTGAGGTTGGCTATAAAACTGTCCTTGACGCTGATGCAACACCTGGAACATTAGAAGATGGAAAACACAAAGTATTCATCGAATTTGCTAGAGAATCAAGCGTAGTAAAAAACATAATGGCGTTCTTAGAAGATCTTAAAAAACTAACAAATATAGAAGAATTTGAATATACATATCATAAAGGTATTGACTCGACAATGGCAACCATGGAGACTCTAGAGGCGTCAATTCCAACAACACCCGAGGCATACGAACAAAGGATTAACGAAATGCGTGAGAGCGAGGCTAAAGTATTTTTTGACAAGTATAACATGATGGAGTGTAAAATAGTAGAAAACACAATATCAGTTAAAAAAACAGGTGCAGGACAGGAACTAAAATTTGAGATTCATAAATTTGGGCCAACAGACGATATCATGAAAGAAACAAAAGCATTCAAGATAGACATGGAATCTATTGCAGAATGCACACACCTTACCAAATATTTTGGACCATACAACATTACCAAAACAAATGAAGACCAATTCATTTTCACCAAGGGCAACCAGTCAGCTCTGTTAAGTAAGAGTGGATGGTAAGATTAAGCGAAAATTTCAGTTTACAAGAATTCACTAAAAGTCAAACTGCCACTAGAAAAGGCATTGACAATACACCCGGTGAAGAACATCTAGTCAATGCCAAAGAATTATTTGCAAACGTAGTGCAAAAAGTTAGGAACAATTTTGGCGTGACTGTAATAAACTCCGGATACAGAGGACCTGCACTGAATGAAGCAGTTGGTGGTTCCAGTAAATCACAGCACTGTAAAGGTGAAGCTGTTGATATAGAATGTCCTGGCACTCCAAACTATGACGTAGCAAAATGGATAGAAGATAACTTAGACTTCGACCAACTGATATTAGAATTTTACACTCCAGGCATACCAGACTCTGGTTGGGTTCATGTCAGCTACAAGTCTGAAGGCAATCGTAAGAGTGTATTGACTGCCATGAAGGAAGACGGCAAGACTGTATACAAGCAAGGTCTTATCCAATAAATACTACTATTATGTTTTCAAGCATTAGATTAATATTCGCAGTACTTCTGATTACCGGCATAGCCAGTGCAGGTATGTATGTCATGAAATTAAGATCTGACAATGCAATACTTAAAGCAAATCAAACAAAACTTGAAACTGCTATTACAGAACAAAACAAAGTGCTAGAGCAACAAAAAGCAGACTTTGAAGCAATACTCGAAAGCAATAAAAAACTAAATGTGTTATTACAGACCTTCAAAAAAGATCTTGACGATTTAGATAAAAGATTTAATAAAGGTAAAAGAGATGTTGGGAAACTGGCCATTGACAGAACAAAGGCAATTGAAAGGATTATAAACAAAGGGGCTAACAATGCCAAAAGATGTGTAGAATTAGCATCAGGTGCCGAACCTACAGAAGAAGAAATAAAAGCAACAAAAAAATCGGAGATAAATCCGGAGTGCCCAGCGTTGGCAAATCCGAATTACGTACCTTATGAATAAATTTATTAAATGGCATAACAGCCAAATAGACTGGTGGAAAAACAAATTAAATGTTAGTTGGTATACAGTTTCATGGATATCATTTTTCAAAGGCGTTTTGCTTGTATTAATAATCTGTGCTCTTACTGGTTGTTCTATAGGTGGCGAGAAAAAAATAAAAATATTTCAAGTAGAAGAACCAAGAAAAAAACTAGATTACCCAATGCCAACTGCTTTAGAATTGGAGCAGGTAAAATGGATAATTATCACGAGTGAAAACGCAGAAGAAGTATTCAACAAATTAAAAGAAGCGGGCATAGATCCTGTGCTATTTGGATTGACAGATAAAGACTTTGAATTATTGGCAAAAAACTTTGCACAGATTAGGCAAAAGCTTCAAGAGACAAACAACCTTCTAGAAGAATATAAAAAATATTATGAACCAGAGGCTACAAAATAATGTGGACTTACAGAGCAAAGGTAGTCAGAGTAATAGATGGAGACACTGTTGATGTTGACATAGATCTTGGTTTTGGTATATGGCAAAAGAATGAACGTGTGAGAATCATGGGTATAGATACACCTGAATCAAGAACAAGAAATAAAATAGAAAAGAAGTTTGGACTAGCGGCAAAAACTAAATTAAAATCTATACTGGGTAAATCAACTGTTCTTAAAACTACAATTAATAAAAAAGGTATAGACATGAAAGGAAAGTTTGGAAGAGTCTTGGGAGACTTTCTTTCAAACGATAAATCAGTCGCAAAAATAATGTGCGAAACTGGTCATGCTGTAGCATACTTTGGTGGAGCAAAATCCAAGGTGCAAAAACAACACTTGAAAAACAGGAAAAAATTAGTGGCAGATGGCGTTGTAAAAGGAGCCATCGAATAAATATGCATATAAAAAGAGGAAAAATATGGAAATAATTCTAACATTAGCAATGAAATTTTGGCAATGGACCATACTAATTCTAGTTGTCATTATAGGTGCAATTATAAATTATGCGGACAAAAGATCTAAGACAAAATTAAAGTTTTACTACAAAGGCATGCCTAAGCTACAACCTGTGCCAATATTAACAAAAGGAAAAGGTTTCTGGCGAGGGATAATCATGTGGTTGTTGTCAACAAGAAATTGGATATTGACAGATGATTGGAAGTATAATATTGATGGTACAGAGTACGTGATACCTGCAGGTTTCAAATTTGACGGTGCAAGTATTCCAAAGTTTCTAAGGACTTTCTTTTCACCGGTTGGTGTACTTCTAATTGGTGGACTAGTGCATGACTATGCATACAAGTACAAAACACTTTTAAAGACAAATAAAAAAGACACAATGGGTGATCTTACACAAAAAAGAGCAGATGAAATTTTCAGAGATATAAATGTAATTGTAAATGGCTTTTATGTTATGAACAAATTAGCGTACTGGTCGTTAAGGCTGGGAGGTTTTGTTGCTTGGAATGGCCACAGAAAAAGAAATGAAAAAATTGAGGGGATAAAATAATGGCTGAATTAAAAGAAGATATGTTAGTGCCAAAAGTAAAAGTAAAAGAAGTTTCCAAAGAGTATGAAGTTCCAAAAGAAGATCTTGTACCAAAGACCGGTGATGAAGCACCAACTTGGTATAACAAAACTGCGGGCATACTAGATAAATTTAGACTTATTCCAAGAATGATCATGTTGGCGTACATATATGCCTTTTATAAATCAATCACCTGGTTCATGACTTTGAGTGATCCTTCAAATGCTCAGGCTATGTTCATATCCACTATAGTTGGAGCAGGTGCGGCATTCTTTGGTTTGTATGTTGGTAAACCAGGCGCCAATCTTCCTACCGGCAAAAAATAGTTACCGAACATTGACAAATAGTCAATCTGTTATACAATATAGCTAATGAAAGACTACTACAAGATCCTAGGTTTAGGTGAGACCGCTACTAATGAGCAAATTAAAAAAGCGTTCAAAGAAATAGCTAAAAAAGAACATCCAGATAGAGGTGGAGACAAAAATAGGTTTCAAGAAGCTAGTGAAGCTCATAATATTCTAAAGGACTCACAAAAACGCCATGACTATGACACACAACGAAAGTATGGCGGCACTGGACAAGATCATCCTTTTTTCAACGAAGATATATTTGGAGATTTCTTCTCAGGTTTTAGTAGGGGTGGTGACATGGATTTTACTGGCCGTTTCAATTTTACCTCAGGTGGCAGAAGCAGGACATTTAGATCAAGTCCAAGAGCCAATAGGAACGTGCAAGTAAGAATGGCTATTTCTATCAAAGAAGCAATGAACAACAATGAAAAGACCATTAATTATAAGTTACCTTCAGGCAGAGAAGAATTTGCAACTGTTAAAATACCCGCTGGTGTACAACACGGTGTAACATTTAAATTTTCTGCAATGGGTGACGATTCAATTAAGAATGTACCACGTGGTGATTTGCTAGTGCAGATGAGTGTGCTTGACTCAGATGGATACACTAGGAAAGGCAATGACTTATACACTGATAAAACTATTGACTGCTTTCAAGCTGTGCGTGGACACAAAATACAAATCAAAACATTAGAAGATAGCATAATTACTGTAAATGTGCCGGCTGGAACGCAACCTAACACACTACTAGTGGTAAAAAACAAAGGTATGCCTGTGCATAGAACTTTGAATGTCAGGGGTAATTTGTATGTCAAGATACACATACTAATACCACAGCTTTCAGCCGCCAATTTAAAAAGGATAAAAGATCTATGATACCTAGTCCATGTATGAAAATTTGCATATTCGATCAAGAAAGCGGATACTGTCTCGGGTGTAGCAGAACGGCAGACGAAGTCTTGGAATGGAAAGATCCAAAAACAACAGATGATTGGAAGAAGGAAAATTTGATCGAACTAAAAAAGCGAGAACAATAATGCAAATATTTCAATATCCAAATGTTACTTTAGAACAAGTAAGCACCGATTGGACAGACATAGACTCAATCGAAGGCTATGAAGACATACAAAGATTCGAACACGATATGATTAAACTAATGGAGTCAGAGAACGGAATGGGACTTGCGGCAAATCAGATAGGCATTACCAAAAGATTTTTTGCAATCGGGCATGATACGTTTGACACATTTGCAAAATCTGCTATAATAATGAACCCACAGATTATTAAATTTAGTGATGAAAAAGTTTTTGATATTGAAGGGTGTTTAAGTTTTAAAGGAATATGGCTCAAAGTAGAAAGGCCTAAGGTGATTGAAGTACAATATGAAACAGCACAAGGGAAAACAAGGTTCGCTAAACTGCAGGGGATGGAGTCTAAATGTTTTCAGCACGAACTTGATCACCTGGACGGAATCACTTTCAATAAAAGAGTTTCAAAATTGAAATGGGATATGGCAAAAAAGAAAGTAGGAAAAAAATAAAGGTATGGAAAATATTAGATGGCACGTACAAGCCCAGGAAAATACCCATAGGCAAGGAAGATGTAGAGCGTTTGATCGCGGGCATACAGGAGGAATTCTATTGGGACAAAAGAGATATAGAAACGTTCGATGCAATAAATTCGGGCAAAATAGATTGGAGTGGAGATGTTAGAAGCAAACGAAGGCCTCGAAAACATATTCGAAAACGCAGTTAAAGAAGCTGAAAAGAGAAAACACGAGTATGTAACTATCGAACATGTGTTGTTATCCCTAGTGAAGGACAAGGCTATAGGAACAACCTTAGCGGATTTTAAGGTAAATGTTGGTTCCTTGATAAAAGATATTGAAGATTATCTTGATACAAAGTGCAATGATATTGTAACAAAAAGCAAAAACCCAGTCGTCCCTAGAAAAACAGCATCTCTGGAGAGACTAATGAACAGAGCATTCACACAGGCGTTATTCCAAGGGCGACAGGATGTTACATCGATCGACATATTGATTAGTATATTTGCCGAAAAGAAAAGTTATGGTGCATTCTTCCTTAAGAAACATAAAGTCGACAAGCAGGATCTAATGGATCTAGTGTCCACAGAAACTATACTCGACGAAGGAATGGCCGCTATGGGTGGAGGAATAGGTCAAGAGTCGTTAGGGGAACAAAGATTAAGGCCAAATCAAGCAGATAGGATTTTGAAAAACTACTGTGAGAATCTAAATCAAAAATATTTCGATAAAAAGATTGATCCAGTAATAGGCCGAGATGAAGAAACAAATAATTTGAAACAGATTCTGGCTAGAAGAAATAAAAACAATGTCTTAATAGTAGGTGATCCAGGTGTTGGTAAAACAGCAGTGGTGGAAGGCCTTGCTAGAAGGATAGCAAAAAACAAAAGTGATATTCCCGAATATCTAAAAGATCATATAGTGTTTAGTTTAGATGTCAATAGTCTTATTGCAGGAAGTAAGTTTAGAGGTGATTTCGAAGAGAGATTAAAACTTATTGTAAATGCATTAGATCAAAAAGGAAAGACAATATTGTTTATTGATGAAGCACACATGATTGTTGGTGCTGGTGCGACGGGACAAGGTAACAATATGGATATGGCAAATATGCTCAAACCAGCTTTGCTTAAAGGATCTATAAAAGTTGTTGCATCAACCACGTGGGAGGAATATAGGAAATATTTTGAAAAAGACAGAGCCCTTATGAGAAGATTCCAAAGACTTCAGGTAGGAGAACCTTCAAAAGACACCGCGGTAAGAATACTTAAAGGTGTAAAACAATATTATGAGAAGTTCCATCAATGCACAATTACTGATGAGGCTTGTGAAGACGCTGTCGATTATTCAAGCAAATTCATTGCCGATAAGAAATTACCTGACAAGGCAATTGATGTAATAGATGTTGCCTGTGCTAGACTTAGATTGAATGGTATAAAAGAAGGCAAGATAGATCATGAAGAAATTATACACGAAATATCACAGATGACGGGGATCAGTATAGAACAGTTATCTCAGAAACAAGCAAGTAATCTTAAAACACTCGAAGAGAAGATGAAACTGCAAGTGTTTGGACAGGACAAAGCAATCAATACTATTACAGATAAAATACTAGTTGCTAGAGCAGGACTTAAAAATTTAAATAAGCCCGTTGGATCTTTCCTATTCTTAGGACCAACAGGTTGCGGTAAAACAGAAACTGCTAGACAGCTCGCAAAAACACTAGGTGTCGAGCTTGTCAGATTTGATATGTCTGAATATCAAGAAAAGCATTCTATTGCTAAATTAATTGGGTCACCACCGGGATATGTTGGATATGAAGATTCAAACATGGGTGGTGGTATGTTCATTAATGAAGTTGAAAAAAATCCACATGCGGTAGTTTTATTTGATGAAGTTGAAAAGGCACATCGAGACGTATCCAACATGCTTTTACAAGTGATGGACTATGGGACAGTAACTGGATCTAATGGTAAGAAGGCAGACTGCAGAAACATTACTTTGATAATGACTTCTAATTTAGGCGCCGAAGAAATGGAAAGAAATAATATAGGATTTGGTAAGAGTGAAAGAGAAGGTGAAGACGATAATGCACTTAAAAAATTCTTTCCACCCGAATTCAGAAATAGACTTGATGCGGTAATCAAATTTGCTAAATTAGGTGAGAAGACAATGAAATCTATTGTCAAGAAATTTTTACTAGAATTAAACACAATGACAATAGAAAAAGATGTGGAGGTTAACGCAACTGATCCAGCAATAGATTATTTGGTCAAAAAAGGTTTTAATGCTAAACTAGGTGCTAGACCATTACAACGAATTATTGACGAAGAGATAAAAAATCCGTTGTCTAAAATGATACTATTTGGTGAATTGAGTGACGGTGGAATGGTAGAAGTAGGACTTTCAGATGACATAGTTCCTAAACTGACAGTCAATTTCAAAGCTAAAATAGAACCTAAGACAATCGATAAAGTCGTATCAGATGAGAAAGCATCACAATAAACTTTATTACGGCAAATATAGTTACAAGACTATATTCAAAATGCCTGGAACGTTGATGTTTTACCCTACTACGGATAGATATCTAACCACCCTTAAAGAACAAAATGTTGGATTGACAGAGTTACACAATTTGGCAGACTTTATTATGAAACACAGGAACAATATGAGATTTAGAATGCAGGACAAGAAGGCAATATTTTATAGCAATGAAGCTCTATCAAAGGCACTCGTTGGATCATTTGCACAATATCATATGAATACCGAGATAGTAGATCCAAAGTTCGGATCACTTGATAAAAATTCTGTAGGATGTGATCGACTGCCCCATGGCAAATATGAGTACCAAATCCACTTGAAAAAAGATGTTCACAGGCATTTGAACAAGTTACAAAGGAAAACCCTTTATATGTTTATTGAGAGAAACATTGATAGTTGTTTAATAACAAACAGGTATGTCATAGATTACCTTGAAGGACATCATCCACATTGTTATCACGGTTACTTTTATGTAGAGTCCGAAAAATTTTTAACACCAATATACATGATAGCACAGAAAGGAATAGACAAAGTAATTAAATTTGTCAAAGTAAAAAATGAAAGCAATAAAAAAACTAAGAGATAAACAGATTTTCAATGACCAAAGTATCGTTGAAAGCATGATACAAAAAAGCTGGATGGGCTCTCCTGTCATAAAGAGAAGTCTGTTAAGAGTTAAAAAAGTAGGTGAAGATGATTGCGTGTGTGAAGAGTTAGGGGAAGCAGATGGCAAATCATACAAAATAAAATATGTTAACATTCTTACAGTTGACGGGCAAGAACCAAACGAATTAGCCGCTGTGTACGGTCTGGGTCCAAAAACAGCAAGATTCAACAGACGGAAAGAACAATAAATAACACTAATGGCACAGACAAGTACATCATTATCAGGCGCAAAGTCACATGTAGAAAACATTTCTGGAAGTGATATTAGCTTTACCTCTACATCTGGAGTATACACGATATCTTCGACAAGCACCGTTTTGACAGGCGCAGGCAAACTAGCCTTACGTGATTTAGTTACTGTAACAGGCACTACAAACAACAATTCAACGTTTACAATAAAAGAGGTAGTGTCTACCACAGAATTTACAGTTGAAGAAGTGGTGACCACAGAAACGGCAGATGGCTCTACTTCAACAACATTGGATCATACAGGCTTTGTAACCGACAAAGCCAAAGGTGACGGATACTATTCTCAAGTAGATGGCGTTCACACAGTTGCTTATCAAGTTGTTAACCTAGGAGATAGCACAGACGACTTTAACGGAACAATAAAAATGCAAGGTTCACTTGCCACGACGCCAACTGAAGACGATTACTTTGACATATCTGGCACTACACTCACTTCTGATCAAAGCACCACAAACGTAGCTTATAATTTTACAGGAAATTTTGTTTGGGTACGAGCAAAGGTCGAAACTACCAACGCAACAAGTAATCCTTCCATGGTTACTTCGATACTATTAAACAACTAACAAATGTTTCTTACAGAAGTAAGAAGGCACAACGACGAAGATCTACATGCGTGGGCTAAATCATTGCTCACTGACTTAAAGAATGCCGGTATCACGTTCACAGCCCATTACATAGGCTACGGACAATGGACATTCGGTGACGAGAATGAATGGAAAGATAATAGAATTACCGTTGAAAGCCTTTTTGCAAAAGCTGGCACAACAATAGTTTTCTGTTTTGACTTTACCATCGAAGACATTAGGAAAGATATTATACAAGCAGTAGAAGTCAATAAAGATGCAAAACTTTTGTGGATAGGAGCAGAAAAAGATCCGTTTGATCATCCTAGAATCGATTGTGTGTTTTGGCCTGCAGATATGTTGTTACAGAACAAACAATATAACAATTTTGATGACATTGAAAAAGAACCATCAGAACAAAGACACTGGATCAGCACTTCTTTAGGCATTCGTCCACACAGGATCTATGCGGCGTCGTTACTAAAAGGATTAGGATTTGATCAAACCGGTGACCTACGTATTAAAACAGTGTCAAGTAGTGGAAAAAAATCTCCACTGGTGTCTGAGGTTTTGGCGCAAGGTAACAGTAAGGCTCCCGACGGCATTCCAAACCTTCCAATGTATGTAGAAAACAAATGGAAAATGTCAAAAGAGATTAAGGACATATCACCAGAATCTAAAAGAGGGTATGAGAAACTGATACAACGGAAATGGTGGGGTAGTTCATTATTCCTTTATAGCCATTACATGGCGCTTGGATTCAATCAAAACAACAATGCCGCCAACTTTGATAAAAATTTAAGGCACTTGTACAAAGACAAAACCCTAGAAGTAGTTAACGAAACAAGTCATAGGTATGATCCTGCGTTTGTCACAGAAAAGTTCCTGAATGCAGTGATTGGATTGAACCTAATAGTGATGAACGGTCCTGCCGGTACTATAAGATTGCTTGAAGATCTGGGGTGGAACAGTTGCAGGCACGTGATAAACCACGACTACGATGATATCAAAAATCCCATAGTGCGTTGTGAAAATGCAATACGTCTCAATTCTAAACTGTTCAGTGATTCCGAGTATTGTAATAATGTGTGGAAGGAAAATATTAAAATACTCAAAGACAACAGTCTATGGGCACGTGAGCATGTTTACAATAAAATTTTAAAGAACTGCGAAGATCGTATCAAAGAACTCGCATAAACACTAGGCTATAGCAAGACCAACTTGGTTGACAAATCGCTAAGGTATAGTACAATTTAACTATGACAGATAATGAAATAGAAAATATACAAACCATAGATGTAAAAGTTACAGCTGAATCCATGGACGCTCATGTGTTATGCCTTAGGGACAATGGATATAAGGTTTTGAAATCAACATCTGCCTGGACTAGATATGCTTTGTTTTTTGTGTTGGGTGCATATGGAGCCGCTTTATTTTTACAATGAAACAAATCGAAATCCAATGTACTAACAACGGAAAAACCAAGATGGCCGAAGTTATTAATGAAAATGACAAGTATATCAAAGTTGTTATCGAAGGCACTCAGATATCAATTGAGATGTTTAGAGACACCGTAAATATGCCATATACAGGACGTACAGCAGGATTAGAATTTGAATGGAAACCGAGAAGCTAAAATTTAAGCTAGAATTATATGCAACCATGTGGAAAAGACCACCACAAGTAGAAATACTAATTGATAACAAGACTTATTTTTATTGGTATGTAGATGGATCGAAAGAAAAGCCTACAGTGATAGAATTCGAACATGAATGTGTTTCAGGCAAAGAATACAACTTAGTAATTAAAAGAGCTGGAAAAACTGGCAATGACACATTGGTCAATGACAAAGGTGATATAACACATGATCAATTGGTAAACATAAAAAGCATAGAAATCGATGAAATAGACATTGGGGCACTAGTGTACACAGGGATCTACACGCCTGAGTACCCTGAACCGTGGGCCACCCAACAGAGGGAAAATGGAAAACAATTAGAAGAATCTTTCGACAATGTTGTAAAGATGGGGCATAACGGAACCTGGAAGTTTAAATTTGCTTCTCCATTTTACATGTGGCTTTTAGAGAACCTTTACTAATAAATATGCTTATATGAGAGCATCACAATTCATAAACGAAGCAATAGACTCAGACGCTGTAAACGAGCTGGATTCATTCATCATGAATGATGAAGACCTGTATAGAAGACGTTTTATGCCGATAATTTCTAATATAAAGAGAAAAATGAAACGTGGTGTATATGACCATGACAAAGTAATTAAACTTTGGATGTACCTTGTGGATGATGCCGCGAAAAAATACGTCCAGGAATATGGTTCAACAGATCAAGATGTCAAAGACGTGTTCCCTAAAGAAACGAGATTACAGGTTGCTCAAGTAATAGCAGATCGAGAAAAAGAAAACATAGAAAACAAGGAATACGATGCACCTAAGGGAACTGTTTCTTAGAGAGGACGATAGATCCACAGCAGTTTTTGCCTTTGGACGATTCAACCCTCCCACAATAGGACACCAAAAATTATTAAGCAAAGTGCTAGACATGGCACAGGGCCTAAATGGCAAGGGATACATATTTCTCTCACAGAAACAAAACAATAAAACAGATCCTTTGACGTTCAAAGAAAAACAAGATTACATACAGATGTTCTATCCAAATCTTGTCGTGGGCGATCCAGCTGTTAAAACTATTGTGCAGGCACTACAAAAAATTCAAGCAGAAGGCAGAACTAGGATAGTAATGATAGCAGGTTCTGATAGAGTAAAAGAATTTGAAAAACTTTTGAATCAATACAACGGAAAACCAGACAAAGCAGGCAATGAACTTTATAAGTTTGATAACATTGATGTTTTGAGTGCGGGTGAACGAGACCCAGACCAAGAAGGCGCCACAGGTGCTTCTGCTTCTAAGGCAAGAGAACTGGCAAATAAAGGTCAAGAGCATGAATTTAGTAAAATAATACTAGGTGGTAATAGTGGTAAGAAGTTATACAACATTATCCAGGACAGGCTTGGTAAACAGATTGACGAAAACAACAAGAAGTTGTATAATGAAGATATGGAAGACGCAAAACCAATTGTTTATCTTGACATGGATGGTGTACTAGCTGACTTCTTCGGTGGTGTGGAAAAGATGTATGGCGTAGAGCATTGGAAACAGTTAACCAATGACAAAACAAAAGATTTAAAAAAAGAAGTGATCGACAGAATTACTGGCACAGATTTTTTTGCAACACTGCCTAAATTTCCTTCTGCAGATGCATTAATAGATACAGTAAAAAAATTTACAGGTGGTAAATTTTCAATCAATACATCACCATTGCGAGGTGATCATGAGAATTCAGGCAAATATAAAAAACTTTGGATATCTAACAATATCGAACAACCTGATGAAATTATAGTGACTGGAAGGAAAGAAGCATACGCAAAAGACAAGGCGTCCGGCACACCAAATATTCTTATAGACGATAGACCAGTTAACATACAAAAATGGCAAGCGGCGGGCGGTTATGGAATACTGTACCAAGCTAACAGAGATTCACTAAACAAAGTAGAGAAAGGACTAGAAAATTATGGCAAAATTCAGCGGGATCAATAGAGTGTACGCTCAAGGTGACATAGAAAAAACACCCCAAGAAAAGCAAAAAGAATTAGATGAGAAAATGAAACAATTCCTTGCCAAGGGTGGTAAGGTTGAAAAAGTCAAGCCAATGAAACCTACCAAGGAACAACTGAGATCATGGAAGATTTAGAGAGACTTAAAAAACTAGCAGGAATAAGTGAACCTAGTGCAGAACAGGATAGCATGGGTGAAAACTTATCTTACACCGGAACAGAGAAAGCACAATATCAAAGAAAGCACAACATAAGACCTGGTTCAAACGACTGGTTCAAGTTATGGTTCTCGAGACCAAAACTCACTGGAGAGAACCCAATGCCCAAAAACAAATAAATACTCGCATATGCGAGCCTCAGAATTTATAGAAACAAGATGTCCAAGGACACGAGCAAAAGAATGCACGTGCGAACAAATTAACACGATTACAGAAGCAGAAGGCTCAGTAGTTGCACAGTGCGTTCTTGAGCACTCTGACGCTGTAAAGGGCACTATATTGCTAATGCAGGCGCCAAATACACCCACTCTAATCAAAGGAACTATCACAGGGTTGGAGCCAGGTAAACACGGCTTTCATATACAC
>MDSY01058399.1_pt1 | contig 15021 bp, 15 predicted proteins | sample 811131 | NCBI WGS metagenome assembly MDSY01 (sample SAMN05326643, study PRJNA326480) | marine metagenome | isolation source: seawater | place: Atlantic Ocean: South West | collected 2010 | reverse complement strand
GTCTGCGGTTGTTCCAAAGAAGCCAAAGTCTGCGGTTGTTCCAAAGAAGCCAAAGTCTGCGGTTGTTCCAAAGAAGCCAAAAAAAGAAGATGAAGGATTATTTTCTTTTGCAAAGAAAATAAAAAAGGGATTAGCAAAAACTAGAGAAAATTTGAGTGGGCAGCTTACAAATTTATTTCAAAATAAAAAAATTAATGAAAGCTTCTACGAAGAGCTTGAAATGATTCTTCTTACTGGAGATGTCGGAGTTAATGCCTCTGAAATGTTGATCAAGCAAGTTAGAGCTAAAGTAAAAGAAAAGGGCACTCAAGATGAATCAGAATTAAAAAATATCTTAAAAGATTGCCTTATTGAGATTTTAACCCCGATAGAATCAGCCCTTAAAATTAATGATGACGCGCCATTCGTAATTATGGTTGTAGGGGTTAATGGAACAGGGAAAACAACTACTATTGGCAAATTGACTAAACTTCTTCAAAGTGAAGGTAAAACAGTTTTAATTGCTGCTGGCGATACTTTCAGAGCAGCAGCAACAGAACAACTAGCTGTTTGGGGTGAAAGAAATAATGTTGCAGTCATTTCACATGAAACGGCTGACCCCAGTTCAGTTATATTTGATGCTGTAAATTCAGCTAAAGCAAAAAATATTGATATTGTAATTGCTGATACCGCAGGAAGACTTCCGACACAGAAAAACTTAATTGATGAAATTACAAAAATTAAAAGAGTAATTACCAAATGTCATAAATCTGCGCCTCAAGAAATTCTTCTTGTTCTAGATGCCAATACTGGTCAGAATGCAATTACACAACTTAACGCTTTCAATGAGGCATTAGGTATAACAGGCATAGTGATGACAAAGCTTGATGGAACTGCAAAAGGCGGCGTTTTAGCTGCAATTGCCAAAGAACTTCCTATTCCAGTAAGATTTATCGGTGTCGGTGAAGGAATTGATGACTTACGAGAATTTAAAGCAAAAGAATATGCAGAAGGAATGTTTGAATGATAAATTTTGACAAAGTCTTTAAGAGGTATCCTGGGAACATGGATGCCTTGCAAAATATAAATCTAGAGATTCTGCCTGCTGAACTTGTTTTTGTAACAGGCCCATCAGGAGCAGGGAAATCAACTTTGCTTAAATTAATTTCTTCAGTTGAAAGGCCTACTTCAGGTACTATAGTTTTTGAAAATATGAATTTATCGCAACTTAAATCAAAAGACATGCCCTATCTGAGAAGAAAATTTGGTATGATTTTCCAAGATCATAAATTGCTTTACGATAGAAACTGCTTTGAAAATGTTTCTTTGCCATTAGCTATAAACGATATTGGTGGAGTAAACATTAACAGAAGAGTTAGGGCAGCACTAGATAAGGTTGGTCTTTTAAACAAAGAAAAGATAATGCCGATTTCGTTATCTGGCGGAGAGCAACAAAGGCTTGCAATAGCAAGAGCCATAGTTTCTCGACCTTCTATATTAATTGCTGATGAGCCTACTGGTAATTTAGATAGAGAATATGCTGATGAAATCATGAATATTTTTTACAGCTTCCAACAAGTCGGCGTAACTGTAATCATATCAACACACGAATTACCAATAACTCCTATTAAGCATAAAAAAGTCCACTTAATTAGCGGACGATTAGAAGGTCAAGCGGATTATGTTCAATTACCTTCATAATCACTTTCAGGCTTTTAATAGGGCTTTAGTTAGAATTTTTTCTAATATAACCTCCTCACTCATGATGTTCATTGTTATTGGTGTTACGTTGTTTTTACCAAGCTCTGGTTTATTAATCGTAGAAAATTTCTCTCAAATTTCAAACAATATTGCATATGATGCAGAATTAAGTCTATTCTTAAAAAAAAATATTAAGCAAGACCAAATAGATTTTATCCAATCAGCCCTAAGCAAAACCTCAATAATTAAAAAATCTCATTTTGAAAGCAAACTAACAGCATGGGATAAATTACAAAGCAAACTAAAGCTAAATCCGCTCGATACTGGTATATCAGAGAACCCATTACCCGATGCATTTTTTATTTCATTAAATACTTTTGATGAAAAAGCAATAAATGCACTGATAGATAATTTAAAAACTATTGATGGAGTTGAGGATATTTTTTTCGATGCAGGTTGGGTTAAGAAACTAAGATCCATTCTATATTTGATAAAAATTGGATTGAGCTTTCTAGGTATAGTATTAATAATTATTCTTATTGTAGTAATTGGTAATACAATTCGCCTCCAAACGTTAACCCATAAGGATGAGATAGAGGTAAGTAAGTTGATTGGAGCAACCGACAGCTTTATTCAAAGGCCCTTTATCTATACAGGACTAATATATGGTCTGGGAGGCGGATCCATGACTATCTTAACTCTAAAACTTAGTATTGAGATATTCAACAAAGCATCAATAAATCTTGAAGCTATGCTTGGTGGGACTTTCATCTTAAAAAACTTAATATGGCAACAAAATATAACTATTATTTTAGCTGCGATGCTAATTGGCTGTTTTGCATCTTTTTTCGCAGCACGGCAATCTATCAAAAAATTTGAAATTTTTAATTAAACCTTTGTATTTAATGGAACTTTTAGTATAAACTAGCACTCTCTTACAAAGAGTGCTAAAATATTAACCTAAAATAAAAAAAAATATTAAATATGAATAATTATTTGTCTTTATCCTCCTTCAGCAATGCTGATAGCTTTTCAATGTATCAACAATCCATTCAAGAAATTCCTTTTCTTACTGAGGATGAAGAGCGTAAACTTGGTATGCGTCTTAAAAACGATAATGATTTAGAGGCAGCAAAAAAACTTATTCTTTCACACCTAAAACTTGTTATGAAAATTGCAAGATCTTATAGCGGTTATGGCCTCCCTCACTCGGACTTAGTTCAAGAAGGTAATATTGGCCTAATGAAAGCTGTTAAAAAATTTGATGTGGATCGTGGTGTAAGACTAGTATCGTATGCAATTTTTTGGATTAAAGCTGAGATACAGGAATACGTTGTTAAAAACTGGCGTTTAGTTAAGATGGCAACAACTAAAGCACAAAGAAAATTATTTTTTAATCTTAGAAGCCTAAGATCAAGCCTTCAACCTCTAGGACTAGAAGAAATAAAATCAATCGCAAAAGAATTAAATGTTAAAGAAGATGAAGTCCGTGAAATGGAATTTCGTTTCAGTGGGCAAGAAATGTCGATTGATTACTCAAATGATGATTCGGACGAGGATCAATTTCGTCCTATAGCTTATTTAAAAGATTTAGCTATGCAACCGTCAGAACAAATAGAGAAATTAGAAGCAGAATCAAATAATACAAAAAATCTAAAAAATGCACTTATGAAGTTAGATGACAGAAGTAGGGAAATTGTTGAAGCAAGGTGGTTAAAAGAAGATAAAACCGACACCCTCCATGAGCTTGCTAAAAAATACAAAGTATCCGCTGAAAGAATTCGGCAGATTGAGCAAAATGCTATGAAGAAAATTAAAGCGCTTATAACTTCAGTTAGAGTATAAAACTCAAACAGCTAAAATTTCTGCTAAAATTTAGTATTCAGTTTATTTAAAATTTAATGGCAAATACACCTTCCCCAAAAGAAATCAAACTTCATCAGCAATCAAAGCTTTTAGAGATACTATTCGATGATAATACGGGATGTAAATTGTCTTGTGAGATGCTCAGAGTTTATTCTCCCTCAGCAGAGGTTCAGGGTCATAGTCCGGAACAAGCAGTACTTCAAATTGGAAAAGAGGATATTAATATCACAGAGATAAATCCTGTTGGTAACTACGCTATTAAAATTAAATTTACTGATGGTCATGATACTGGTCTTTATTCATGGGAATATTTGCATCATTTAGCAAAAAATTATGATCAACTTTGGCTTGAATATATTGGAAAGCTAGATGTGCAAGGTATAAAGAGAAAAATCAGTTGAATCAAAAAAAAGATACTCATTTTGGATATGAGACCATTGCTAAAAAAGATAAAAGCGAAAAAGTTGGAGCAGTATTCAATTCGGTAGCAACCAACTATGACCTGATGAATAATTTAATGTCTATGGGTCTTCATCATTTATGGAAAAGTGTACTAATTGAAACAACCCCCTTAAAAAATAATGCAAAAATCCTTGATATTGCAGCAGGTACAGCTGATATTTCCATAGAATTTATAAACAAAAATAAAAGTTTCGAAATATTTCATACCGACATAAACCTAGCAATGCTAAAAGAAGGTAAAAAAAAACTTATCAATCGAGGTAAAATTATACCCTCAATTCTATGTGATGCAGAAGCACTACCTTTCCCGAATAATTATTTTGATTGTGTCACAATTGGATTTGGTCTTAGAAACATGACCAACAAAGAAAGGGCTTTGAAGGAGTTTTACAGAGTACTATGTCCAGGAGGAAAATTAGTAATATTAGAGTTTTCTAAAATATGGAGTCCTCTAAGAAAAATTTATGATAAATTCTCATTTAAAGTAGTGCCTAAGCTAGGTAAAATTTTTGCGAAGGATGAAGAAAGCTATCAATACTTAGTTGAATCAATAAGAATGCACCCAGACCAAAAAAAATTGGTTGAATTATTAAAGTCTGGAGGATTTGAAAGAACAAGCTTCATAAATTTATCAGCAGGAATAGTTGCAATACATAAAGGATATAAATTGTGATGAATGAAATAAAAAGAATTATTGCAAATCATTTATTATCGCAAAATGACTGGATGCAAAGTGACCTTATTAATCATAAGAATAAAATAGTAATAATTGAAATCTCAGGCTTCCAAATTATCCTTAAAGTAAAAGAAGATGGCCAACTTGAAATGATAAATGATAGTGAAGATTATGATTGCAGTATCAAGCTAACAGTAAATGATTTACTCGGTCAACTTATAAATAATAAAAATGGAAAAATTAGTATCGAAGGGGATATAGAATTAGCCAATAAAATTTCTCAGGTGCTAAAAAAAATTGAATGGAATTTGGAAGAGGATTTGACGAAATATATTGGTGATATACCTGCCATAAAAACAACTCAGGTATTAAAGAAAATAAAAAAAAATAGTAAAAAAAATATAAAAACCTTAACTGGCTCGCTAATAGAGTATTGGCAAGAAGAGAATAAAATTTTAACAAAGACAAGGGATGTGGAAATATTCAATAAAAAAATAGACAAGATTGTCGAAGACACTGAGCGACTAGAAGCAAGGATAATCAATATTATTGAAAGTATAAAGATATGAGTTTGTTTAGATTTATTAAAATAATATTTATAGTAACTAAATTTAGATTAGATGAATTTTTCCAATCGAAATCAATATTAGCATTTCAAATACTAATATTTCCGATTCGTGTTCTACAAAGTAATGATTTAAATAGAGCTACAAGATTGAGATTAGCCCTAGAACAACTTGGCCCAATCTTTGTGAAGTTTGGGCAAATGTTATCAACTAGAAGAGACTTAATTCCGCTGGATATCGCAAATGAGCTAGCAAAACTTCAAGACCAGGTTCCCCCTTTCGAATATTTAAAGGCAGAAATTTTAATAGAGAAATCATATGGAAAACCAATAAATGAAATTTTTAATAAATTCTCACAAATTCCAATTGCGAGTGCTTCTGTCGCTCAAGTACATTTCGCTGAGCTATTAAACGGTAAAAAAGTAGCTGTCAAAATTTTACGGCCTAATATCGAAAAATTAGTCAATAAGGACATTAAATTACTAAAAGTCTTTGCTTGGCTTTTAGAAAAGGTATGGGCTGATGGTAAAAGATTAAAACCAAGAGAAGTAGTTGATGAGTTTTCAAGGCATACGAGATCTGAGCTAAATTTACTTTTGGAGGCAGCTCATTGCAGTCATCTAGGTGAAAATTTTAAAGATAGAAAATTATTAATTGTTCCTGAGGTATATTGGGATTTTTGTAATGAAAAAGTGATGGTAATGGAAAGAATGTCAGGGACTCCTATAAGTAAAGTTAATGAATTAAGAAAAAATAAAGTAGATATTCCTAAGTTAGCTAAAGATGGTGTTGAAATATTTTTTACCCAGGTTTTTAGAGATGGTTTTTTTCATGCTGATATGCATCCTGGAAATATCCAAGTAGCTGATGATGGAAGATACATAGCCATGGATTTTGGAATAATGGGATCTCTTGATGATCAGGATAAATATTATCTAGCAATAAACTTTGCTGCATTTTTCAAGAGAGACTATCATGCAGTTGCTTTGGCACATATTGAGTCAGGATGGGTGCCTAAGGAAACTTCAATTGATGACTTTGAAAATGCTATTCGATCTGTATGTGAGCCAATATTCGAAAAACCACTAAAAGATATATCATTTGGTAAATTGTTAGTAAGGCTATTTCAAACCTCACGTCAATTTAATATGGAAATTCAGCCGCAATTAACTATGCTTCAAAAAACATTGTTGAATGTTGAAGGCTTAGGTCGTGATTTAGATCCAAATTTAGATCTTTGGAAAACAGCACAACCTTACCTGGAAAATTGGATTTCAGAACAATATGGACCAAAAAGTCTCTTTAAATCTATCAAAAAAGAGTTCCCTGAATGGGTTAGTGTGGCTCCTAAACTTCCAAGATTAGTACATGCTTACCTTCAAAATGAAAACAATATTCGATACAATAATTTTGAGAGTGAAAAAGATAAGATTCTTAACGAAATTAAAAGTCTATTCAGTTATTTAAAAATTACTTCGGTATTCATTGGAATATTCTTAATTATAATAATTTATAATTATCTATTGTAGTGTTATTTTTGACATTTTTTACAATAAAAACTAGAACGCTGGCCTAACTTTATTTGAGTTATAAGAAATTCGCATTGAATACATTCTTTATTCTCCCTTCCGTAAACCTTGTGTTCATTCTGAAAGTAGCCGTTTTTACCGTTGACATCAAAAAAATCACTCATAGTGCTTCCACCCTTCTTAATGGCATCTTTAATTACATTCTTTATTGCTTTTACTAAGCTATTAACTTCCTTCATTGAAACTTTCTTAGATCTTCGTTGAGGCCTAATCCCTGAATAATAAAGAGCTTCACTTGCATAAATATTACCAACTCCTACTACTACATGGCTATCCATAATTGTATTCTTAATGCACTGCTCTTTATTCCTCAATCTGCTAAATAAATACTTAGCATCAAATTCTTTATTGAGTGGTTCTGGTCCTAAATTTTTAATTAGCTTGTGTTTGATAGGGTCTTCATCTGTCCATAAAATTGAACCAAACCTTCTAGGGTCACAATATCGTAAAATTATATTATTTTCTTTAAATTTAATATCTACATGATCATGTTTTTTTAAAGTTTCCTTAGAAGAAACAATACATAATCTGCCAGACATCCCTAAATGAATAATAAGAGTCCCGCTAGTAAACTTAGCAAGTATATATTTACCTCTTCGACTCAAATTTATAAGTATTTGATTTTTTAGTAATTTAGGTAGCTCTGGATCAATCGGCCAGCGTAATGAATAATTTCTTATAACTAATCCACTGATACTAAGATTCAGAAGTGGTTTTAGACCGAGACGGGTAACTTCTACCTCGGGAAGTTCTGGCACTAGTTTTCTTCTTTTTGTTGAACGTGAGGATTGAGCATTGTGAATCCTAAGTCGCCAGGAAAGTGGTATAAAAGTCCTTCGTCCTTCCTAAATAGAAGCAGTTCTGGAGATTCTTGAATTCTATAAAAATTTAATTTTTTATTATTTTGCAATAAGATGTCAAAACTTTTATAGCCTATTCTTTCATCCATTTTGTATGGCTCAACTGACTTTGCTGGAATATTGTTCCATGTCATGTCATACCATTCCTTAACATCAGATTGAACAATTGACATGTTTTTGCCTTCAACATTCCAAGTAGCATTACTATAATTTAATTTCAGACGTGAATCCTGCCATTGTTCAAGGCGAGAAAAATCAAAACTTTTAATTCTCTCAGACTTTGCGATAGGATTTTTTTCAATCAATTCTACTGGCATGAAAGAAGATGTTTCAGAATACCCACCACTAACAAGAAAAACATTATCTCTATACAAAACATATTGATCTTCATTTATTGGATTGTAAGTTCCAAATAAAAATACTTCTTCAAGGTTATCTCCTAAAAAAGTTATTTTTAAATTTGGCTGATTTAATCCATACTTTGACAAATCATCAGTAGTTAATTTTTCTAAACTTGATGAAGCCAACAAGGAAAGTATTCTATAAACATAGAGCTCGTCTGCTCTTGCATTATGAGGTGTCAACATCCTCCAATGATTATTAATTATCTTGAAGTGAGTACTTATTCTAGAAGGAAAATCTATCTTTAGCTCATTAAAATCTGAGAGCTTAAGTTTAGTTAACTCAAACCTTGCTGACTTAACAGGCTCCTTTTGAAAAATAGTCCAGGAATAAAAAAAAGTGACTAAAACCAAAAGTAATAATCCAATATTTATTAACCATCTTCTTTTCATCTACTTAAGCCTTTTTCCTTCTAAACCAAATAACAAAACCAGCTACAAAAAGAGCTAGAGGGATAAAGTATTGAAAACTATGAAAAATAGTCCATGCAAGAAATACAGACTTACTATCGTTTGGTATGGTTACGTTGACATCTTTGAGCGGCATAGGCTGTATTGTAATTAATTTTTCATCGCCAGCTAACCAATTGATTATATTAATCCCAAGATCAAGATTGCCCCCTGAGGTAATATAACTATTTGATAAAAAAGCAGAATTTCCAATAACAACTACCCTTTGTCCTTTTTCTTCAAATTTTCTATTAAAAGCGACTCCAATATTAATTGGGCCTTGTTTGTCCTTATTTTTATTAAAAATCAACTTCTGGTCTTTCTCTTTCGCAGATCCTGCAAGCCAGCCATTACCAGCAACCTCAATTAGTTTACTCACCTTCCAACCATTCTCAAATGTTCCTTTTGCACTTACTTCGTGCGCGCCATTAAATAAGGTCCTAAGCATAAAATTATTAGTTATAGGGTGGTCGCCATAGAAAGTTGCAAAAGAGACATTTTCATTAGCGCCAAATTGCGATGAAGAGGGATCTATTACTTTTCCTTTTGAAACATTTAAACCTAGATATTCAGCGACATTTTCAAGCCCTTTGAGATTATCATCATCCAATAACCAGAGAATGTTTCCCCCAGCTTGTAAATATTTAACAATTTTATTAGATTCAACCTTGCTAACATTAACCTGAGGACTGGCAATTACTAATAATCCACCTTGTTTTGGAACTTCATTTAAAACTGTTAGATCTGGATTTGAAAATTTAAATCCTTTTTTTTCTAACTGTTTACCAAATTCACCTAAGTCATTAGTTTTTACTCCTATTAAGTTCTTTTCCCCATGGCCATCTAAATACATGATTGGCTGCTCATTTGTTCGAGTTAATCTCACAAATAAATTAGTTAGGTCTTGCTCTGCAAATGGTGGGGAAATATGCTCAGACCTTTTTCTATACTCTACAATAACTTCCCCATCAGTCCTTATACCCATTTCCTGTGCTAATTTTGGTTCCTCAACTGGGCTTATAAATTTTATATTGATATCATTTTTTGCTCTTTGGAAGCGGGCTATAAAATTAATAATTCCCTGTCTAAAAGTATCCCCGTTGTTCACATCGTCTTTTGTTGCGAATATAGTTAGATTGATTGGGCCTGTCATATTTTCTAATACTTCAATACTTCCCTGGGTAAGTGTATTTCTATTTGCCTGAGTAATATCTTTTGTAAAAACAAATTGATTTGATAGGTAACCAAATAATGTTACAAGTAAAAGAAAAAATAAAACAAAAAACCAATTTTGAATTAATAGCTGCAATCTAAGTTTAGCGTTAATTTTCATATGAAATTACCCTCTTAACCTATCAGAATCTAAACGTCTAATAGTTAGGACTAAAAAAGTTGTAATAAATAAAATGAAGTAAATGATGTCTTTACTATCAATTACCCCTCTTGAAAAGGCTTGGAAATGCTTCATGAGGGAAATATAGCCAAACCAATGATTAGGTTGGCTTCCAAAAAACTTATCCAGACCCATTAGTGCAAATAAAGCAATGAAACTTAATATAGCCGCAATAATCGGTTGATTGGTTAATGAAGAAAAATATATACCTAAAGCAGAAAAGGCTGCTGCTAACAAAATTAATCCCAAGGAATTAGAGATTAGATAGCCAAAATCAATATCTGACCAAATATTTAAAGTTGAAAGCATTAAAAAAATATACCCGACTAAAATGCTTAGAAAAATAATTAGTCCCAAAAACTTTCCAACCACTATTTCAGTAAGTGATATTGGAGCACTAAATAAAAAAGGTAGGGTTTGACTTTTTCTTTCCTCGCTAATTAATCGCATTGAGAGAAGTGGGACTGCGAATAGCATAAGAAAAGATGCGATGCCGTAAACTGTTTGCCCTACAAATATTGTCACTCCAACTCGTTCTGCTGGTCTTATTGCTCCTGACATGACTTCAAAATAATTATTGACACCCTGTAAATAAAAACTTCCAAAAGCAAGCATTAATAAAGCCAAAATAATCCATCCCATAGGTGAGGCAAATAGACTTTTTAATTCTTTTCTAGCTACATTTATTATCATAATTAGGCTTCTTTAGTTTTAGTTATTTAATTTTTTTTAATGTCTGTACTTGAGTTAATTGGACGAATATATCTTCAAGGCTCGTAACGTGGGGAGCTATATAATAAAGACCCCAGCTTTCTTGAGCAGCTAAATAAACAATCTCTTCAGCTGGCAAATATTTATCTTTAAACTTAATTATAAACATACCTTCGACATCTTTCTCAACACTATCAACACCTTTAATATTTTTAAGTTTTTTTAATGCAGGGGGTTGAGACAATCCAACTAGGAGCTTATTTCCAAGTCTTTGCTGCTTTAGATCTTCAATAGATCCATGAAATACAAGCTCACCTTTTTCGATAATCTGAACGCGGTCACAAACCATTTCAACTTCAGGAAGTATATGAGTGGATAGGATTACGCTATGCTTTCTCCCAATCTCTTTTATTAATTTTCTAATCTCTCGAATTTGAATTGGATCTAGACCAACTGTTGGTTCATCAAGTATAACAATTTCAGGGTTGTGAATAATAGCTTGTGCAATACCAACTCTCTGTTGGTATCCATTAGATAAATTTTCAATCAACCGATTACTCATATGGGCTAAGCCGCACTTATCTTTTGCAGACTCCACAGCTTTGTGGATATAAGATGATTTAACATTATGAAAGCGTGCAGCGATAGTTAAAAACTCGTTCACTGTAAATTCTTTATACAAAGGTCTAATTTCAGGTAGGTATCCGATTAATGCTTTCGCTTGCTTTGGATTTTCAATAATATCTATGCCACATATCTTTACACCACCCTGAGAGGGAGCTAAATTACCTGTAAGCATTCTCATTGTAGTTGATTTACCTGCGCCGTTAGGCCCAAGAAAACCTAACACTTCACCTTTATTCAGATCAAATGATACATTCTTAACGGCAAAGTTGTCTCCAAATTGCCTAGATAAATCAATTGCACTTAATGTAGCTTCAGTCATTTACATTTCCAATATAATTATATGTAGGAGTCTATATGAAAAAGAAAGTTTAAATAAAATTAAATGAAACTGAATTATATTCAAATTCCTTAGTCTTTAAAACTTATATTACGAGATAGAATTTTAGTTTAAACTTATAACTAAATTATATAAAAAACTAAAATAATACTAAATGAATAAAATTACAATTAAAAACTTCTTTGTTTTTATACTTTTTACTTTCAGTGCCTTTGTTCATGCTGAAGTTCGGGGTAAGTTAGATAATGAAATTGGTAACGAAGTTTTCAATGAGAATCTTCCAGCACAGATATCAATAACAAATCCAGAATTTATTTATAAATTTTTATTGGCAGAGATTGCAACACAGAGAGGTGAACTTAACTCAGCTGGACATATTTACTTAGACCTTGCAAAGCTAACTAAAAACATACCCTTAGCAGAAAGAGCGACTAGAATTGCTGGTTCAGCTAGAAATGGCCGCCTGGCTATGGATTCTGCAGAAGTCTGGAGAAAGTTAGATAAGACCTCAATTGAGCCTCAACGCATACTAGCTGAGCTTTTTATAACAAGTGGTAACTTAGCCAAAGCAAGGCCGCTAATTAAAAAGCTGCTAGCTAAAGAAGACAAAACAAGGGGTGAGGGTTTTTTATATCTTAATAAAATTTTATCTCAGGTAGAAAACAAAAAAAATGCGCTTAGATTTATTCTTGATATCAGTGAACCATATTTAGACATTCCGGAAGCAAGGTTTGCCATTGCTCATGCGGCTTTTGCTTCTGGAAATAAAAAAATGGCTCTAAATGAATTGGAGAAAATTGAGTTAATAAATCCTAGATGGGAAACTGCGGCTCTCCTTAAGGGTTACATTATTGGTCAAGAATGGCCAGAGAAAGCCTTGGCCCACTATCAAGATTTTTTAAGAAAGAACCCAAAATCGAATGAAGTCAGACTGGAATATGCAAAAGCCTTAACCAACCTTAAGAAATTTAACGAGGCTAAAAAACAATTCTTAAAGTTAGTGAACAGTTCGCTTGCTTCTTCTGAAATAAGTCTTACCGTTGCTCTGTTAGCAATAGAATTGGGAGATAGTAACCTGGCTGAAAAATACTTTATGCAGAGTTTAAAACGTGGTTATCCCAAGCCCAGTCAGATTTATATTTATCTAGCAGGAATTTTTGATAACAGGGGTGATTTTGATGAAGCTCTAACCTGGCTAAAAAAAGTAACTAGTATTAACGATGAATACTTTATTGATTCTAAGATATTGATGTCTGAATACATTGCAAAGTATAATTCGGTTGACGCAGCCATCGAAATGTTAACTTCGTTAAAAAAGAAACGTCTTTCTTCTAGCGAAAGATTAATTATTCTCAGAAACAAAGCATCATTATTGCTAAGCGAAAAGAGAACTCAAGATGCTTATGATCTGATGATCAAGGCAGAAGAAGAATTTAAAGACTCTCCTGAGTTTAAATTTGACTACGCAATGATTGTAGAAAAGATGGGAAATACATTGATGATGGAACAACTTCTATTAGAGGCTATCAAATTAAAACCAAATTATGCAACAGCATACAATGCTCTTGGTTATTCATATGCTGATAGGGGTATTAAGCTTCAAAAAGCAAAACGCTTTATTGAGGTGGCTTTATCTTTCGAACCAAATAATCATTACATATTAGATAGCATGGGATGGATACATTTTAAATTAGGTAATCTAGATATTGGCTTACAATACATAAAGAAAGCATATGCAATAAATAAGGATCCAGAAATTGCTGCTCATCTTGGTGAAATTCTTTGGACTCAAGGGAAAAAAGATGATGCTGAAGCAGTATGGGAGAACTCTCTAAATCGCTACCCAAGCAATGAAGTTCTTAAAGAAACTACAAACAGATTAAGATAGCATTAAATATATGAGAATTATTTTAGTTTCTTTATTCTTACTATTCCTTACAAGTTGCTCATTACCCCTTTTAAAACAGGATACTCATAACTTATCATACGAAGAATATAAACAGACTTTAACAAAAAAAACTACCGAAAAATTTAAACTTATTGGAAAATTATCCCTTTTTATAGATCAAAAAGGGCAAACAGGTAAAATTTTATGGGGCTATCAAAACAATGTAGATTCCATTAGTATACTTAGCCCATTTAATACAAAAGTTGCAGAAGTTAGCCTAAATGAGCTAGAAAAAAAAATTAGTTTAAAATTTTCTAAAGGGAATAGCCGAAATTCTGAAGATCTAATATCTAAAATTTTTGGTAGTGAGGAAAGTGTATTTTTACTAAAAAAATTTATTACCAACCCACCAAAACAATTGGGCACCTTAGAACATATTACAATCCAATATAACAAGTGGGATGTTATTTACCAAGGTAATAAAATAATAAGAGGTCAGCTAATTCCAAATACAATTGAATTTAAGAAAAATAATATCAGTTTAAAAATTTTTATTATAGATTGGGTTTTATGAGAAATAAACAAGTATTAATAGATAATGGTTTTTCGAAATTTTCTGCCCCAGCTAAATTAAATTTATTTCTTAAGATAATCAATAAAAGAAGTGATGGGTATCATAACCTTCAAAGTGTATTTCAATTGATAAATTTACAGGATGATGTATTTATTAAAATTAGACATCAAGATACACAAATAAATGTCACTAACTCATCATTAGCAATCAAGCCAGAAAACGATCTTGCATTCAAGGCTGCGTATTTAATGTTATCCAATCAAAAACTTGGTGCTGATATTTTCATAAACAAAGACATTCCTATCGGAGCTGGGCTTGGTGGAGGAAGTTCAAATGCTGCAACAGTAATGATGGCTATTAACAAGCTAGCTAAACTTAATATAAGTAAAGCAGATTTACTAAAATCAAGCTTAAAATTAGGGGCTGATATACCATTTTTCATCAACGGTACTAATGCCTGGGTTGAAGGAGTTGGTGAGGCTTTATATGATATAAAAATACCTAATTCCTCCTATGTTGTTGTAGTCCCAAATTTAAGTATCAAAACAAAGGTGATTTTTAATGGTTTTAAATTGACAAATTCTGTAATTCCGTTGAAAATAGCGTCCTCTTACAAAGCTGCTGAACACGATTTAATTAAAAATGACCTTCAAGAAACAGTTATTGAAAAATATAAAAAAATGACTGTACTTTTAGATTGGATGAAGGCTTTTGGAAATGCTAAAATGTCAGGAACAGGTTCTAGTATTTTTATAAGAGTAAAAAATCTTAATATGGCAAAATCAATTAAAGAAAATTTACCGAGTTCTGTTAATTTTTTTATTGTTAAGGGGTTGTCGGTTCACCCTTTTTATTCAACCGATCAATTGGGGAGTCGCCAAGCTGGTTAAGGCACATGGTTTTGATCCATGCATGCGAAGGTTCGAATCCTTCCTCCCCAG
>MDSY01095467.1_pt1 | contig 15023 bp, 14 predicted proteins | sample 811131 | NCBI WGS metagenome assembly MDSY01 (sample SAMN05326643, study PRJNA326480) | marine metagenome | isolation source: seawater | place: Atlantic Ocean: South West | collected 2010 | reverse complement strand
TCATGTAGTCCGGTTAAACGTTGGTCGTTAAATTCTCCATAAACTTCAATATGTTCTTTTACAACTGGCCTGAAAGCTTCACAAATTTTAGCATAAACGTCTTTGTCTCCACAAGTTCTTAAGATTGTATTTGAGAAGTTAGCATGCATCCCTGATCCATTCCAATCCATCTCTTTTCCAAGTGGTTTTGGGTGATAGTCAATATAGTAGCCATACTTTTCTGTAAGTCTGTCTAACAGGTAACGAGCAATCCAAATTTCATCTCCAGCTTGTTTGGCTCCTTTAGCAAACAATTGGAATTCCCATTGTCCAGATGCAACTTCTTGATTTATTCCTTCAAAATTTAATCCAGCATCAATACATAAATCAGCATGTTCTTCAACTAAATTTCTTCCGTGTGTATTTAATCCACCAACTGAACAGTAGTACATGCCTTGTGGAGCAGGATACCCGCCAATTGGGAAACCTAGAGGTAATTGCGTTTTGGTATCCATGATGAAATACTCTTGCTCAAAACCAAACCAGAAATCATTATCATTATCGTCAATTGTAGCACGTCCATTAGAAACGTGAGCCGTTCCGTCTGCATTCAATACTTCAGTCATCACTAAGTAACCATTAATTCTTGCAGGATCTGGATAGATTGCGATAGGCTTTAGTAAGCAATCTGAAGAACCTCCCGAAGCTTGTCTCGTAGAGGAACCATCAAAAGACCAGTTATCTAATTCTTCAATTGTACCTTGAAAATTTTCGTGTTCCTCAACTTTAGTTTTACTTCTCATATTCTGAGTTGGATGATATCCATCTAACCAGATATATTCTAATTTAATTTTTGCCATAATTTTCTGTAATAATTTATTTAATGTTCACAAATATAAATATTATGATAGTTACTCTTTTTTTTTAGGGGTTAAATTATTAACATTGATAAGTTTTTATTGAATACCCTATCTTTTTAGGGGTTTATATGTTTTATTCATATTTAAAGCATGAATAAATTTTAAATTTGTTAATAAATATTTAGTCAAAAGCTTATTTTTAGTGTGATTATTATATTTTTGCAACTATAATTTCACTTAAATCCATCCTATGTCTACACTTAGATTTCATGCACTTAAGCATTCCTTAGATCGTCTTCCAATACCAGTTACTGGGGAAGCAAAACAATCTGAAATATTCGGAGCTAATGTTTTTGGGTTCAAAATGATGCGTCAATTTTTAACTAAAGAAGCCTTTAATAGTCTCATGCGAGCTATTGATAAGGGGGATAAGATTAACCGCTCTATAGCCGATCAAATTGCATCCTCAATGAAAGATTGGGCAATGGCTAAAGGAGTTACTCATTATACGCACTGGTTTCAACCATTAACTGGCGCTACAGCCGAAAAACATGATGCCTTTTTTGAAACAGTAGGCAATGGTGAAGCTTTAGAACGTTTTGAAGGTAATCAATTGGTTCAGCAAGAGCCCGATGCTTCTTCGTTTCCAAATGGAGGCATTCGAAATACATTTGAGGCCAGGGGGTATACCGCTTGGGATCCAACATCTCCAGCCTTTATATTTGGTACGACTTTGTGTATTCCTACAGTTTTTGTAGCTTATACAGGAGAAGCTTTAGATTATAAAACACCGCTTTTACGAGCTCTTAATTCTGTTGATCATGCGGCAACTGATGTATCTCGTTATTTTGATAAAACGGTGAAAAAAGTAACAGCTTCTCTAGGTTGGGAACAAGAATACTTCTTAATTGACAAAGCATTGGTAGCCTCAAGACCTGATATTGAAATGTCAGGGCGTACGCTTTTGGGACATAGTTCAGCGAAAGATCAGCAACTAGACGACCATTATTTTGGTACCATCCCTGCTCGGGCTTTAAATTTTATGCGTGAGCTTGAGACGGAGTCTATGTTACTTGGGATACCTGTAAAAACACGACATAATGAAGTGGCTCCTAATCAGTTTGAGCTAGCCCCAATATATGAAGAGGCTAACTTGGCAGTAGACCATAATTCATTGGTTATGGACGTCATGCAAAAAGTAGCACACCGCCATAATTTTAAAGTCTTATTTCACGAAAAACCCTTTGCAGGAGTAAATGGGTCTGGCAAACATAACAACTGGAGCTTAAACACTGATACAGGGGTAAACTTACTGGCGCCAGGTAAAACGCCAATGAGTAACTTACAGTTTTTAACATTTTTTATAAATACCATTAAAGCTGTACACGATAATGAAGAGTTGCTACGCGCTTGCATAGCTTCTGCGACCAACGATCACCGTTTAGGCGCAAACGAAGCGCCTCCAGCAATTATGTCTGTGTTTATTGGCGCCCAATTAACAAAAGTACTTCACGAGCTTGAAGGCGTTACTAAAGGCAAGCTGTCTCCGGAAGAAAAAACAGATTTAAAATTAAATGTTGTAGGAAAAATTCCAGAAATACTATTGGATAATACCGATCGAAATAGAACATCTCCATTTGCTTTTACAGGAAATAAATTTGAGTTTCGCGCCGTTGGTTCTACTGCTAATTGCGCCAACCCAATGACTGTCCTTAACTCTATTGTTGCCCGTCAGTTAATTGATTTTAAGTTAGAGGTAGATACTTTAATCTCCAAGAAAGACTTGAAAAAGGATGAAGCTATTTTTAATGTCCTAAGAGAACATATTAAAACTTCAAGAAATATACTTTTTGAAGGAAATGGATATGGTGGTGAGTGGGAAAAAGAAGCTGCGAAAAGAGGTTTGAGTAATAATAAAAATACGCCTGATGCGCTTAAAGTTAAGATTGACCCTAAAACTATAGCTCTTTATGAGAGCTTAAATGTGATGAACAAGGTAGAGATTGAAGCACGTTATGATATTGAAATTGAAGAATATGTACATATCCTACAAATTGAAGGCAGAAGTTTAGGGGATATTGCTCGAAACCATGTCATTCCGACAGCTGTAAAGTATCAAAATATTTTGATTGATAATGTCAAAGGATTGAAGGATATTTTCGGAAAAGACTTTAAACAATATGCTAGTGAGCAATTACTGCTAATTTCCGAGATATCTAAGCGAATTGAGGCTATTAACTCTGGGGTAACTGAAATGATCAATGAACGTAAAAAGGCCAATTCAATAGATAATACAACTAAAAAGGCTGAAATTTACTGTTCAAAAGTAAAACCACTTTTTGATGATATTCGTTATCATTGCGATAAGCTAGAATTATTAATTGACGATGAGTTATGGCCACTGGCTAAGTATCGTGAATTGTTATTTACTAAATAAAATTAAAAAAAGCCCAATTTGTATAATTGGGCTTTTTTTAATTCAAATAATTTAAATACTTTATTACTTTTGCATTACAAATAATTTTTATGGGGAACGAGATAAGTAAACGCTATGCACAAAGAGGTGTTTCAGCATCCAAAGAGGATGTACATAAAGCAATCAAAAATATAGATAAAGGATTGTTCCCGAAAGCCTTTTGTAAAATTGTACCTGATCACCTGACCAATGATGAGGACTATTGCCTGATTATGCATGCTGATGGCGCAGGGACTAAAAGTTCCTTAGCGTATATATATTGGAAGGAAACTGGAGATATTTCAGTTTGGAAAGGAATAGCACAAGACGCATTAATAATGAACATAGATGATTTACTATGTATTGGAGCTACTGATCATATTCTATTATCATCAACCATTGGTCGTAACAAAAATGTTATTCCAGGTGCTGTTATTTCCGCTATTATAAATGGAACAGAAGAGCTTATTGAAGATTTAAAAGGGTTTGGAGTAACAATTCATTCAACAGGAGGAGAAACAGCAGATGTAGGAGACTTAGTAAGAACTATTATTGTAGACTCAACTGTTACTGCCAGAATGCCAAGACGTAAAGTGATCGATAATGCAAATATTGAACCCGGCGATGTGATCGTTGGATTGGCTTCTTTTGGTCAAGCCACCTATGAGAAGTCTTACAATGGAGGAATGGGAAGTAATGGTCTTACCTCGGCTAGGCATGATGTGTTTGGGAGTTATTTAGCTGCCAAATATCCAGAAAGTTTTGATGCTGCTGTCCCTGAAGATTTAGTGTACTCAGGGCAAATGAAATTAACTGATCCAGTTGTAGGTTCGCCTATAGATGCTGGACTATTAGTATTATCTCCTACTCGTACCTATGCCCCAATTATCAAGTTAATTTTAGAATCATATGATGCGAGTTCTATTCACGGAATGGTACATTGTAGCGGAGGTGCACAAACCAAAATACTTCACTTTGTTGACGATTTACACATTATTAAAGATAAGATGTTCTCAGTTCCTCCACTGTTTAAGTTAATACAATCTCAATCAGATACTGATTGGAAAGAAATGTATCAGGTATTTAACTGTGGACACCGTATGGAGCTATATGTGAAACCAGAAATTGCAGATGCAATTATCAAGACATCAAAATCATTTAATGTAGATGCTCAAATTATTGGACGTGTAGAAGCAGCTAACTCCAAAAAACTCACCATTAAAAGTGAGTTTGGGGTATTTGAATATTAGCTTTGCTTTTGATTAACTTTGAATCCATAAAAAACAGTACTTTTACACCATAATTATCTTAAGTAGATGTTAGAAAAAATACAAATAGTTAAACAACGTTTTGATGAAGTTAATGACTTAATCATCCAACCAGATATTATTTCTGATCAAAAGCGTTATGTACAACTAAATAAAGAATATAAAGACCTAAAAAAAATGGTTGATATTGGGTTTATTTATGAGTCTTTAATGTCAAACATCGAAGAGGCGAAAGAAATCATTGATGATGGTAGTGATGCCGAAATGGTTGAAATGGCCAAAATGCAAATGGATGAGGCTAAAGTACAACTTCCCAATTTAGAAGAAGAAATTAAGTTTCTTTTAATTCCTAAAGACCCAGACGATGCTAAAAATATTGTTATGGAAATCAGAGCCGGCGCAGGTGGTGATGAAGCCAGTATTTTTGCAGGAGACTTATACCGAATGTATACAAAGTATTGCGAATCTAAAGGATGGAAAGTTGATGTTGTAGATTTTAATGACGGTACATCCGGAGGGTTTAAGGAAGTTGTTTTTGAAGTTAGTGGAGAGGATGTTTATGGCTCTATGAAGTTTGAAGCAGGAGTTCACCGTGTTCAACGTGTTCCACAAACAGAAACTCAAGGGCGCGTTCATACCAGTGCAGCATCCGTAATTGTATTGCCAGAAGCTGAAGAGTTTGATGTGCAACTTGATATGACAGAAGTTAGAATAGAACGTACCACATCGACAGGTCCTGGTGGACAATCGGTAAACACGACTTATTCAGCTATTAAGTTACACCATGAGCCAACAGGTATGATTGTGAGTTGTCAAGATCAAAAATCATCTCATAAAAACTTAGAAAAAGCCCTCAAGGTATTAAGGTCTCGTTTGTATGAAATGGAATTGGCCAAAAAACAAGCTGCAGATTCTGAAAAAAGAAAAAGTATGGTGTCTTCAGGTGATCGAAGTGCTAAAATTAGAACATATAACTATTCTCAAGGACGTGTTACAGAACACCGAATTGGTTTAACACTCTATGATTTATCAAATATAATTAATGGAGATATTCAGAAAATAATTACTGAATTAATGTTAGCTGAAAATACTGAAAAACTTAAAGCAGATAACGGCGCCATATAATATATGACAACTCAAGCACTTGTTTCTGAAATCAAAAAAAAGCAATCATTTCTTTGTATTGGCCTTGATGTGGATTTGTCTAAAATTCCACCTCACTTATTAGAACTAGAAGATCCTATTTTTGAGTTTAATAAAGAAATTATTCAGGCGACTCATCATTTATGTGTTGCTTACAAACCCAATACGGCATTTTATGAAGCCTATGGGCTTAAAGGGTGGAGATCTCTTGAGAAAACAATTAATTATCTGAATACAAATCATCCGGAAATATTCACTATAGCTGATGCCAAGCGAGGCGATATAGGAAATACGAGTAGTATGTATGCTAAAGCCTTTTTCGAGGACTTAGCCTTTGATAGTATAACTGTCGCTCCTTACATGGGAAAAGACTCTATTGAGCCGTTCCTAGAGTTTTCAAACAAGCATACTGTTATGTTAGCCTTAACTTCTAACTCGGGTGCTTATGATTTTCAAACTATGACAACAATCAAAGGACAACCACTCTATAAATCCGTACTTGAATCCTCAAAAAACTGGAAAAACTCAAAAAATTTAATGTACGTTGTTGGGGCTACGAAAGCCACTTATTTTTCTGAAATCAGAAACATAGTTCCTGACAGTTTTTTGTTAGTCCCAGGAGTTGGAGCTCAAGGAGGAAGTTTAACTGAGCTTTGTAAATATGGAATGAATGCACAGGTTGGGCTTTTGGTAAATTCTTCAAGAGGTATTATTTATGCATCTTCGGGAATTGATTTTGCAAGTCATGCAGCTCAAAAAGCACAAGTAATACAGTCAGAAATGGCTCATATTATGGCTGATTGCTTTTAGAAATGTAATCAAATGGTGAGAAGCCATTTTACCTGGATTTTTTTTAACCGCCTTAATTCGGTTCTTAGAATTGATATAAACTCACTTCCATTAAAATTACAGTTTTCTAAATGCTTACAGTTTGTGACTAATCCACTTATAAGCCATTTAACTATTTTTACATAGTGTTGTTTTTTATCCGAAAAGACTTCTTGGTTAACTCTTAAAATATGTGGTAATAATGAACTTGATTGCCGGACGATATCAACTGAAAAATAAACATTTATATATTCACGACCATTAGGCTTCAATATACAAAGATTTCCATTTAAGTAATTAGAGATTCTTTTTGAAATAAGCGCGATTTCAACGGCTTTGTTATAGAAAGCTGTATGTAATTCTGATGAACTTTGCACGGACATAATTGGATTAATATTGGTGCTAAAATTACAAATAATCAATTCAATATCGATTTAAATTTTAAGGCTGAATAGCTATAATTATTTAATTTTTAATAAAAATGACATTAAATATGAAACTTGATATCATTCATTCTCAAATATTAGAACTACTCTAGAAAAATACTAGAATCTCAAATACAGCTATTGCTAAGCAAGTAGGTATTTCATCTCCATCCGTTGCCGAACGATTATCGAGGTTAGAGGATTCGGAAATTATTGAAGGCAATTACACAAAAGTTTTCCATATTGGAATGGGATATGATTTTAGAGCTTTGACACTGTGCATGCTTTTATGGGACGTTTACAACCCTTTCTTCACAAAGTTAAAATGTTTGATTAGGTAATTAATTGCTACAGAGTCACGGGTAATGAAAATATAGTAATGGAAGTTGTTTTAAATAATAAACTTCACCTTGAGATATTTATAGATAAGTTGATTACTTGCGGAGAGATTAAAACTCAAATCATTCTATCATATGTAGTTTCTAATAATCCTATATTTAAAAAGTAATTGTATTTTTATTGCGATGAAACCACTATTCAGTTATTGTATATTCTTTCTTGTGCTTATTTTTTTAGGGTGTCAGTCTCAGAAAAAATCTATTAAAACATATTCAGAGTTTCAAAAAGCTCAAAATATTTTTTTTAAGGATGCGTCCACATCCCCATTAAAATCTAAAGATTTAAAGTCCTTTAATGGAATTGACTTTTTTCCAATTGACTCTTCTTTTGTAGTAAAGTCTCAACTAAAACGTACCCCAAATACTTCTTATTTTGAAATGAAAACAACGACTGAACGCGTGACAAAAGAACGTGTTTATGGAACTATATCTTTTCGTCTGAACGAAAGTTATTTTGAGCTAAACGTCTATCAAAGTGAATCCTCTCTTAAGTCTAATGCTGAATCAGACTATTTATTTCTTCCCTTTTTGGATGATTCAAATGGCGAAACTACTTATGGAGGTGGTCGCTATATAGATTTGACCATTCCTAGTGGAGATATATTAGTTATTGACTTTAATAAAGCATACAATCCTTATTGTGCTTACAATGAGAAATATTCCTGTCCAATTGTGCCTAGAGAAAATTACTTGCCTTTAAAAGTGACGGCTGGTGTTAAAAGGTTTAAAGATTACTAAACACTTTTTGAAATAAATAAACCCAAAAACACAGCTAGAATCCCAAGACTTAAGGAGCATAGAGTGTAGATAGCAAAGGCGGTTAAATCTCCCACTTTTAGAAATTGTTGGTTTTCGTAAGCAAATGCTGAAAAAGTGGTGAAGCCACCACAGAGTCCAGTAACTAATAGGAGTGTTTGATTTTCTGAAAAGCTGTTATTTTTTAAAGCAACCCCCATAAAAACACCGATTAATAAGCTCCCAATTATATTGACTGAAAAGGTGCCCCAAGGAAACCCTGTTGAAGACATATTAAAAAACTTTTCAATAGCATACCTAAGTACACTTCCGATCCCTCCACCTAGAAAGACTAATAATACCTGTTTCATTTTTGGTTATTTTTGCTAAATTAAAAATACAATATTAAACAAACGAATCAAAAATGATTTTTATTAGTTAAGCAAAATGCGTTATATTCGTAAACACTTTGAAAATTTCTCGAAGAAAATCATTAAACTTAAATTAAATACTCATGAAATTATTCTCAAAAATAGCTTTAGGCTCCATTGTTATCGCTCAGTTTTTTTGGGCTTGTAAGACAGATATTAGCACTGTCGACATTTATCCAGACTTTATAAATGTCAATTCTGAAGAAAACTTTCCGGTCATGGTTGAGCAGTTCTCCGACTTGAAGGTATTACGTTATCAAATCCCTGGATGGGAAAATTTAACTCTCAAAGAACAAAAGCTAGTCTACTATCTTACACAAGCTGGATTGTCCGGACGTGATATCATGTGGGATCAAAACTACCGTCATAATTTAACAATTCGAACAGCGTTAGAACGTGTATACACAACTTTTGAAGGAGATAAGTCAACTACTGACTGGCTTGCTTTTGAAGTTTTTTTAAAGCGTATTTGGTTTAGTAATGGAATACACCACCATTATAGCAATGCGAAAATGGTTCCTGAATTCTCATCAGATTACTTAATTTCTATTTTAGATGCTACCTCAACAACACTAAAAGGAGATGCTTTCGAGGTTCTTTTTAACGCTAAAGATTTTAAAAAAGTAAATCAATCTAAAGACGCTGACAATGTAGCAGAGTCAGCGGTTAATTTTTATGGACCAGGAGTTACTAACTTTGACGTGGAAGCTTTTTATGCGAATATAAATTCCCCAAACCCTGACAAGCCATTGTCTCATGGATTAAATTCTCAACTTGTAAAGGTAAATGGAAAGCTCCAAGAACGTGTCTATAAATCTGGAGGCCTTTACGGAGCAGCGATTGACGAAATTGTTAAATGGCTAGAATTAGCTGAAGGAGTCGCTGAGAACCAAGCCCAAGGCGATGGATTGGCTTTACTCATCAAATATTACAATACAGGGGATTTACAAACGTGGGATGACTATAATGTAGCTTGGACCGCTGCAACTGAAGGCAATATTGATTATATCAATAGTTTTATTGAGGTTTATAATGATCCTTTAGGGTATAGGGGGTCTTATGAAACTATTGTCCAAATTAAAGACTTCGATATGTCTGAAAAAATGGCGGTATTGTCAGAGAATGCTCAATGGTTTGAAGATAATTCTCCATTATTCACTGAGCACAAAAAGAAAAATGTTGTTGGCGTAAGTTACAAAACAGTGAATGTTGCTGGTGAAGCAGGGGATGCGTCTCCTACAACTCCAATTGGAGTTAATCTTCCAAATGCAAATTGGATACGTGCTTCAGTAGGGAGTAAATCAGTGTCTTTAGGAAACATTACAAATGCCTATAACAACTCTGGAAGTTCTGGTAGACTTAAAGAATTTGTTCATGATGATCAGGAATATGAATTAGAAAAAATGTACGGTAAAATTGGTGATAAGCTACATACAGCGCTTCATGAAGTTGTCGGTCATGCATCTGGACAGTTAAACCCTGGGGTGGGTGAAACTAAGGAGACTTTAAAAAATTATGCATCTACACTTGAAGAAGGTCGAGCAGACTTAGTAGGACTTTATTATTTATACAACCCAAAACTACAGGAGCTAGGTTTAGTAAGTGACTGGAAGTCAGTAGGAATGGCAGCATTTGATGGCTACATCAGAAATGGATTGATGACACAGTTAATTAGACTAAATCTTGGAGATGATGTAGAAGAGGCACACATGAGAAACCGTCAGTGGGTGAGTGCTTGGGCCTATGAAAAAGGACTTAATGATAATGTGATTGAAAAAGTAACTCGTGACGGGAAGACTTATTTCAATATTAATGATTATGAAAAGTTACACGACTTGTTTGGACAGTTGCTTAGAGAGACTCAGCGTATAAAATCTGAAGGCGATTTTGTTGCTGTACAAGCATTAGTTGAAGACTACGGAGTAAAAGTCGATCAAGCGATCCATGCTGATGTTTTGGAGCGTAATAAGCAATTTACGTCTGCACCATATGGTGGATTTGTGAATCCAGTACTAGTACCAAATGTGGATGCTGCTGGTGAAATTACTTCCATAGAAGTTAATTACGTAAAAAGTTTTGTAGGGCAAATGCTCAACTATTCTGCTAATTATGGCTTTTTGCCAGAAGTGAATTAAGTACTGCAATTCAAAATATTAAAAAAAGTCACTAACCCTAAAGGTAATTGGCTTTTTTTAATACCCTAAAATAAATTTTATAGCCGCTATGCCAGAAATAAAGCCCACAAATGCTAACAAAACCCATAAACTTCCTTTATAGTATTTTTGATGAAGATTAAAATCTTTACGATAGGCGTAGATTAGAATGCTAATAAAAGTAATGGCAAATAGGATTCCGAAAATTAGTTGTCCTTGACTGAACATAATTGTGTATTTTTAGGCTTATAAATCGCTCAAATTTATAAAAAAATAGACAAAACACAGCATGTTTATCATCTCTTATTTTTGATCTTAAAATGCAACAAAATAAACCAATTATGAAAGACAAAATAAAAGCAGTTCAAGAATTTCATGAAGCCTTTAAAATAGGCTACAGAACCAGTCTAAAAGCAGATTTGGGAATAGCCAAAAACACCCTTCGTTTTGATTTGATGAAAGAAGAAAATGAAGAGTATTTAGAAGCGGCAAATAATAACGATATGGTAGAGGTCGCTGATGCCTTAGGGGATATGCTTTATATTCTTTGTGGAACAATAATTGAGCATGGGATGCAACATAAAATAGAAGCTATTTTTGAAGAAATACAGCAAAGTAATATGAGTAAGTTAGGGGCTGATGGTCAACCTATTTACCGTCAAGATGGAAAAGTTTTAAAAGGTCCAAATTATTTTAAACCGAACATTAAGCAGATTTTAGAACCCTAAGCGATTACACACTAACGGTCCAGCCAAAGCTATCTTCTGCCTTATTAATCTGTATATCTGTAATTCGTTTTTTTAGTTGTAAAGACATTGGATTGTCTAGTTCAGGTAAGTCGTAGTCAACGTCTTCAAATCCAAACCCAGCAATCGGAGAAATAATAGCTGCAGTGCCTGCTCCAAACATTTCTTTTAAGCTACCGTTCTTTGAAGCTTCGACTACTTCACTGACAGTAAACTTTCGAACTTCAACTTTGATTCCTTCGTCTTTAGCAATTTCAAGGATACTTTTTCGGGTAATACCGTCTAAAATCCGATCACTAGTAGGACCTGTAATTAGAGTGTCATTTATACGAACAAATATGTTCATAGACCCTGCTTCTTCGATGTGTTCGTGAGTATTGTCATCAGTCCAAATTACTTGGTTGTAGCCTTTGTCAATCGCTAGTTGTGTAGGGTAAAATTGACCTGCATAGTTACCGCCTGCTTTAGCGTATCCGACACCTCCATTTGCCGAACGCGAATAATTTTGCTCTATAAGAACTTTTACTTTGCCTGCAAAATAGGCGCCTGATGGTGCAGTACAAATAATAAATTTGTAGGCATCAGCAGGAGAAGCATGAAATCCTTCACCTGTTGCAAATATGATTGGTCTAATGTATAACGAGCTACCGTCTTGTGTAGGAATCCATTGCTCGTCTACTTTTAATAACGCTTTTAATCCTTCCATAAAAACTTCTTTTGGTAATTCAGGAATTGCCAATCGTTTGGCAGAGATATTAAAACGCTTAAAGTTTTCTTCAGGACGAAATAACCAAGTTTGATTATTAGCGTCTTTATAAGCTTTCATACCTTCAAATATAGATTGGCCGTAGTGAAATATTTTTGCAGACGGCATTAAGCTAATGGGTTGGTAAGCAATGATTTTTGGGATACCCCATTTACCATCTGCATAGTCACAAACAAGCATGTGGTCAGAAAAGACAGTTCCAAAACCAAGGTTCTTAAAGTCTACATCATTAATCTTAGATACTGTTGTTGGTGTAACATGTATTGAATCCATTTGCTAAATTTAAACTTTATATGTTTACAAATTTACAGAAATAAATGTTTTGACCATATCAATATCTTAAAACTTCTTATATTTTTACATAATTAATAGTTAATAATTTATTCATGAAAAATAGTATTATTATAACCTTACTAACCATAAGCTTGTCTTCTTGTAAACAAACGGTTCACCTAGCACAATCTCCAGTCACTATTGGTTCGGTTGTTTACCAAGGCTATGGAGCCAAAATAGATATGCAATCTGTGATGTCCATGGGCGATTTGAATAAATCTTATCAAACCATGAGCCCTTTGGATACTGTTTATGCAAAAGTGGAAGGTAAAATTTTAGAAGTATGCTCAAAAAAAGGATGTTGGATGACCTTAGAAATGGGCAATGGAAACGAAATAATGATGCGTTTTAAAGACTATGGGTTTTTTATGCCATTAAACGCAGATGGAACAGTAATTGTTAGCGGCAAAGCTTTTGTTTCTGAAATATCAGTTGATGATTTAAAGCATTATGCTGAAGACGCAGGCGCTACTGAAGCTACAATTGAAGCCATTATAAACCCAGAAAAAACATATAGTTTTGAAGCGGTTGGTGCACTTTTAGCTCTCTAACTCTGGTCAATGAAACGCTCGATTATAACCACATCAGATGGCTCTACAACTATTCAAATAGAAGATTGGAATGAACAGTACCATTCTATTCATGGTGCTATTCAAGAAGCCAAGCATGTATTTATTAAAATGGGATTGCATCATTTTATAGAAATTCATAAAGTAAGCACGTTACGTATTTTAGAAATAGGATTTGGCACCGGGTTAAATGCTTTAGTTACTGCATTAGAAGCTTCACTAAATAATATTCAGGTTGAGTATGAAGGAGTAGAAGCATATCCGGTTCAAGAGACCGAATTATCAAAATTAAATTATACGACTTTGCTTGCGCCAGACCAACACTCTGTGTTTGATGATATGCATCTTGTTTCTTGGGACAACTTACATCCAATCACCTCTAGTTTTTCATTAAAGAAGCGCCAACAATTTTTTTCTGAACTTGACGATGTGTCTTCTTTTGATCTGCTTTATTTTGATGCTTTTGGAGCTCGAGTTCAACCAGATTTATGGACAGAAGCTATTTTTAATCTGATGTTTATAGCCCTTAAACCCAATGGAGTTTTGGTTACTTATGCCGCCAAAGGAAGTGTACGTCGTGCCATGCAAGCTGTTGGGTTTATTGTTGAGAGATTGGATGGACCGCCGGGTAAAAGAGAAATGTTGAGAGCTACAAAACCTTAATAGGAGACTGGTCTAATCCCAATAAATACGTTATTATGCTTAAAGTATTGTTAAACCTTTTAGATTTAATTTATTTACGAGCTTGTTATTATTAGTTTTGTAGTGATGTTAAATACAATTTTAATAACAGGCGCTACTGGATTAGTAGGGAAAGCATTAGTAAAAGAATGCCTATCTAAAGGATTTAATATCCATTATCTAACGACCTCTAAAAGTAAGATTAGTTCAAAAAGAAACTATAAAGGTTTTTACTGGAACCCTCAACTCGACCAGATAGACCCTAAATGTTTTGAAGGCGTAAGTACCGTTATTAATTTAGCCGGTTCATCCATCGCACAGCGCTGGACTAAAGTATCTAAGTCAACTATTCTTTCTAGCCGAAAAAACGCCTTGGAGCTGTTGCACTCAACAATAGAAACACACAAATTTCCTATTAAGCATATTATTTCTGCTAGCGCTATTGGGATTTACCCTGATTCCAAAACACGTTATTACAAAGAAGATTTTCAAGGAACAGATGCATCTTTTCTTAGAACAGTAGTTAGGTCTTGGGAAGGTGCACTTAAGTCTTTTAAGTCTTTGGGCGTCTTAACAACAGCTCTTAGAATTGGAATAGTTTTAGACGCAAATGAAGGAGCCTTGCCTAAAATATCTGGGCCAATCAAAGGCTACATAGGATCTGCATTAGGGTCTGGCGAACAATGGCAGTCATGGATTCATATTGATGATCTAGTGAGTATATTCTTATTCATCTTAGAATCTGATATAGAAGGCGTTTTCAATGCAGTTGCTCCCAACCCAGTTCAGCAAAAGGATTTTGTTAAGTCGGTTGCTAAAGTGCTTAAGCGGCCTCTTTTTTTTCCAAATGTACCCGAGATTGTACTAAATTTTGCTTTAGGAAAAATGAGCGCTATTGTTCTAGAAAGTCAGCGAGTTTCTGCACAAAAAATACAAAACTTAGGTTTTGAATATAAGTACTATGAATTGGATGCAGCGCTTAATCATCTTTTGTAGTGATTTTTTATAATTTTATCTTCAATTTCCTGTGTTTTTTTGTTATTTATTATTTTGAAGTTTCTTCTTACTAAAAATACTTTATGACATTTTGACATTTTATTAATATTGGCAGTACTTTTGCCATTAATCAAAAAAATAAACTAATTACCCAAGCTATTATAAATACAATGAGTAAAAAAGAAAGCAAAAAGGAAGTTGAACCTTCCGAAGAAACAACCTCTAATGAAACAGCTGTAGAAGCTTCTGTTGAGCTT
>MDSY01083052.1_pt1 | contig 15028 bp, 11 predicted proteins | sample 811131 | NCBI WGS metagenome assembly MDSY01 (sample SAMN05326643, study PRJNA326480) | marine metagenome | isolation source: seawater | place: Atlantic Ocean: South West | collected 2010 | reverse complement strand
TTAGATGATGACAATGACGGGATCTTAGATACGGTAGAGACCTTTTCGGATTATGATGTGGATGGCTCTTCTAACCTTCTTGACTTAGACAGTGATAATGACGGTTGTTTTGATGTTTTAGAGGCTGGATTTGAAGACCCTGACAACAATGGAATAGTTGGTTCTTCTCCAGTGGTGGTTAATGAATTTGGATTGGTTCAAGGTGTATTGGCCTATGAGAGTCCAATGGATGAAAACGATAATGGAACTTATGATTTTTTAGAATATGGTTATGATTTTGCACCCATAGTGAGTCTACCTGATCAGATTGTTTATCAAGTCAACGAACCTATTACATTTGAGATAAATACTCTTAGCTCATCTAATGTTATTTATCAGTGGCAAAGAAGTAATAATGGGGGATTGTCTTTTGGAGATTTATCGAACTCTTCAAGATTTTCGGGAGTCAATACCAATAAGCTCACTTTAAATGATCCAGATTATCCTGACAGTGGAAGTTTATTTAGAGTAAAGCTTAGTCCAGTAGCATTTGCTTGTGCGACGGAGATAACATCAAATGCCACCCTTTTGTTTTATAACAAATTGTTTATTCCTAATGCGTTTTCTCCCAATGGAGATGGAGTGAATGATTATTGGGAGATATTGGGGTTACAGAACTATCCAGGGAGTAAATTACAGATTTTCAATAGACTTGGGATAAAGCTATACGAGACTACAGATTACCAAAATGATTGGGAAGGAATCTACAATGGAAATAGGCTTTCTGATGGAGTATACTTTTACCAACTGTATTTAAATGAAGGTGGTTTAGAAAAAGGATATATCTTTATAAAGTATTAGAAATTATGGTTTTTAAAAATAAAATATTTTTTCTCTTAACTATGTTATTTCTTGCCCTCTCCTCAAGAGCTCAACAAGAAGCATCTTTTTCTCTTTACATGTTTAATCACCAATCAATAAATCCGGCCTATGTTGGTTCTCAGGATAATACCCAGATAACTATATTAAACAGGTCTCAATGGGATGGTTTTATTGGATCACCTGAGACACAAGCAATTAATTTTGGACACCAGTTTGAAAACAGAAATCTTGGTATTGGCTTTTCAGGTATTTTAGATAAAATAGGTCCTGCACAAAACACCAATGCTTCAATAGATATAGCCTATCACTTAAATTTGAACGACAAAAATTTAAAATTAGGATTAGGAATAAAGATGAGTGGAAGGTCCTATCAGCTAAATAATTCTATGATTTCTTTATTTGATTCTTCTGACAACGTTTTTTCGGAACAAACAAACAATAAGTTTAATCCAAATATTGGTGCTGGTTTATATTTACAGAATCAAAAATTTTATATTGGTATTGGGGTTCCTTATTTATTGGAAGATGAAGAATTAGTTTATAAACGAAATAATTATTTATTTTTTGGAGGCCTATTACCAATAAATAAAACAATACAACTAAAGCCAAGCTTCCTTATTCAACAGACTAAGTCTTCTCCTGAAACCTATGATGCGAGTGTTTTAATTGTAGCTAATAATATGTTTTGGATTGGACCTCAGGTAAGAACAACTTTAAGTAGCAAAATACCTAATTATGAGAATGCTGGGTTTTATGGTTTGATTGCAGGGATTCATATAGGTAAAAATATGACAATTGGATATTCATATCAAGGAGCGTCTCTAAATAAAAATATTGGTATTACTAACAATTCACATGAATTACTCTTGCGTTTTCAATTATCTCCGAAAACTCCAGGAATATTAAGATCACCTAGACTTTTTTAACTATGAAAAATTTTTTTTTAATTATTTCTTTTTTTAATTATTCTCTTCTTGTAAGTCAAACATCACCAACAGATTGGGCTGACTACTTTTACATGAATAATAAATATGATAAAGCAATTAGGCTTTATAATAAATCAATTGATAGCCTAAGTATGGATCAAGAGCGTAATTTAGCTTTTTCTTACATGAGACTTAACGACAATAATTCTGCAACATCAATTTATACTTCAATTACTAACAGGAGTTCTTCAGGTGTAGTCGACTACTTGACTTTTGCTCAATTACTTCCATCAGATTCTAAATTAGCAAAGGAATATAGAGAAAAAGCAAAAAGATTAAATATTCATGAGTCAGAAGTTGAGAATGACAGCTTAGTTTACAAAACTCGATTTTATGATTCTAAATCTACAAAATTGAATTCAATGCCTAATAATACTTCTGAAGACGAATTTAGTGTATTTCCAGTGACTGGGTCATTTGATGCTACAGAACATTTTACTGATAAAAATCAAATTGAATTTTATTATGTAAACTCCCAAAAAATGCAAGGAGAGTCAAGTAAAAAGCTTAAAAATATTAAATCAAAATCACCTATATACAATATTTCATATGCAAAAGTAGACACATTAACTGGTGAAATTATTAGAGATGAGTTGTTTCAACCAGGAGTAAATTCTAAACTCCAAGAAGGATCAGTTAGTTATGATAAAAAATATAAAAAATTATTTTTTACAAGAAGTATTCCAAATAGTGATTCTGAAAAGAACTATCAATTAAATATTTATCAGGTTACTTATCCACCTGAAGAAATTGGACTTAACCCAGAACCAATTTTTGAGTTAAAAGGTAATTACTCAAATATGCATCCAACTTATGATTCTGAAAATCAAGTTCTTTATTTTTCAAGTGACAGACCAGGAGGATATGGAGGTATGGATCTTTATAGTGTAAGCTTTAAAGAAGAAGGTGTTATTGGGGATCCAGTTAATATGGGAATTGATATCAATACTGATTCAGACGAGGTTTTTCCTTATATATATAATCAGGATGTAATATTTTTTTCTTCGAATAGAAAGCTAGCACTTGGAAATTTAGATCCAATAATGGCTACTCGAGTTCTTGAAGATCGATGGTCTGCTGAAGCTCTTGGAGCTCCATTTACATCAGAATTAGACGATTTTGGTTTTTATCTTGATCCAATTTCAAAACTTGGATTTATAAGTTCTAATAGAAAAGGAGGGTTAGGTAAAGATGATAATTATTATTTTATTTCAAAACCAAAAGTCAAAGGTTTAAATGATAAATACATGTTTAGATCAGACACCTTGGTTAGATCATTTGGAGGTGTATATGAAAATGATCAGTTCTTGATGCTCTCAGAAGATCCCTTAAACACTTTAGTTGAAAAAGAAGTTGTTCTATTTCAAACGCCAAATGGTGGTTCTGTAAATCTTGAATCAAATGGTAGTTTTTGGTATGTAGCAAATGGCTCTGAAATTAAAAAAGACACTTTCAGTTATTATTTGGAAACTTCTTATTCAAAAAGTGAAATAATAAATGTTTATTTGGATCGAGAAGAAGAGGTTAAACTAGATTCCCAAGTTTTGGTTGAAACTCAATCTAAAATAGATTATATTTTTAGACCTATTTTCTTTGAGTTTGATTCAGCTGATGTATGGAAAAAATACATTGATAGAATAGATGAGGTTGTAAAAGCTCTTAATTTATATCCAAATATGGAAATTAAGATCAAAGCTTATACTGACAGAAGAGGTAATGCCAAATACAATTTAAACCTCTCAAAATACAGATCTAAGTCCATTGCAAATTATATTAAATCTCAGATAAAAAATCCAGAAAGAGTTAAAGGATTTGGATATGGAGAAGAGATGGTTAAAGTTAAGGATTTAGGCATAAAAGTATCAGAAGAAGAACATCAAAAAGAAAGAAGGGTAGATTTTGAAGTGTCCAACTTTCAATAAAGTTCTATAAATTTTAAATCACAAAATTAAAATAAAATAATTAGCTAAGAAGTGATTGAACCTTCATGGCTAACCCCATATCTCCTGATATTTTTATTTTACCGCTCATTACAGCCATCATAGGGTTAATTTCTCCATCTCGCATTTGTTTTAATATATCACTTGAAACGGAAATTGTACAGTCTGCTTCTTTATCTTCAGAGCTAACATTATTTTTATCACCAGAACCGTCAATAAAAATAGCATTACTATCTACCATAAATTTTACTGTACCTCCTATTGTGTCTACATTTTCTACGCGATCTTTGAGTTGTTCGAAAACTAAATTTTTATCCATTTTTATTAGAATTAATTTATTTAAAGTTAAATTTTAAATCGTAATTGAATTAATTTTTTCAAATGTAAATATTAATTAGCTTAGCACAATTAAATTACTTCATATTATGAGTTATCGAATTAAAAAAGTTGTCGTTTTAGGTTCAGGAGTTATGGGTTCAGGAATTGCTTGTCATCTCGCAAATGTTGGGATGGACGTTTTAATGCTAGATATTTTACCTCCAAAAGACTCTGATTCAAAAGACAAAAAAATTCGAAATAGTATTGCAAATTCAGCTTTATTAAAAGCTATTAAATCAAAACCTTCTCCTGTCTATGAAAAAAAGATTGCTGAGAAAATAACTACTGGAAATTTTACAGATAATTTTACAGATATTTCTGACGCAGATTGGATAATAGAGGTGGTTGTTGAAAACTTAGAAATTAAAAAACAGATTTTTGAAAAAGTTGAAGCAAATAGAAAGCCAGGAAGTTTAGTTACGTCTAACACATCGAGTATTCCAATCAGTCTCCTGGCTGATGGAAGATCGGACGAATTTAGAAATCATTTTTGTGGTACTCATTTTTTTAACCCTCCAAGATATTTGAGACTTTTAGAAGTAATCCCAATTAAAGAAACACTCCAAGATGTCATTGACTTTTTCATGAGTTTTGGGGATATTACTCTTGGAAAACAAACTGTATTGTGTAGAGATACACCTGCTTTTATCGCCAACAGAATTGGTGTAATGTCTGGAACTGCTTTAGTTCACCTTACAATAGATTATAAAATGAGTATTGAAGAGGTGGATGCGATAACAGGACCATTAATAGGAAGACCTAATACAGCAACTTTTAAGCTTCAAGACTTAGTTGGTCTGGACACATCTGAAAAGGTTAGTTCATTTGTAACTAGTACTGTAAAAAATGATGACTTTTTTGAAGATTTAAAAACTAAAAAGGTCCCTGCTTTTATGAATTATTTACTGGATAATAAATTTTATGGTAATAAATCTGGAAAAGGATTTTATCAAAAAACAAAAGAGAGAGATTCAAAAGGAAGGTCAATAATAAATGTTTTAAATCTTGAGACTTTAGAATATGAAAAAACAGTAAGACCAAAATTAAAAATTGTTAAAGAAGGAAAATCAATTCAAAATATGGGAAAAAGGTTGTCTTTTTTAGTTTCTGGAGATGATCGTGAAAATATATTTTTAAAAGATTATTTTGTTGGGCTTTTCAACTATTCGGCACAAAGAGCACCTGAAATTGCATCAGCATATTATCAAATTGATGATGCCATGAGAACAGGTTACTTTTGGGACTATGGCCCATTTGAATTGTGGGACTTGATGGGGTTTGAAAAAGGTGTTGAGCTTATCGAAAAATCTGGTTATACTTTACCACACTGGATAAAAACCATGAAGCAGGAAAACGCATTATCTTTTTATAGATTTGAATCTGGAAAAAAGAAATATTTTGATCTTGAATCAAAATCTTATTTGCCCGTACCCAGCGCAGACAACTATATAATTTTAGATTCTTATCGTGAAAATAAACCACTTGTAAAAAACAGTGAATGTACTGTTCATGACATTGGAGATGGTGTTATGTGTTTAGAGTTTACAAGTAAAAGTAATTCCATAGGTGAAGGTATTGGTCAGGGAATTGACCAAGCAATAAAATTGGCAGAAGATGAAGGTTGGAAAGGTATAGTTATTGGAAATAATGCAAAACAATTTTCAGTTGGAGCTAATCTTATGAATGTTGGTATGTTAGCTATGCAGAAGCAATTTGATAATCTTGATGTTGCCATAGCTGGCTTTCAAAACCTTAACATGCGAATTAGAACATCTAAAATTCCAATAGTTGTTGCTACTCAAGGTTATGTTTTTGGAGGAGGATGTGAAATAGCTATGCATTGTGATGCAGGAGTTTATGCTGCTGAATCCTACATCGGACTCCCTGAAGTTGGTGTTGGACTTTTACCTGCCGGAGGAGGTGTCAAAGAAATGGCCCTTCGAGCTTCGGATAAGTATTTTGAAGGAGATGTCAAAATACCAACTTTAATAAATCATTTTAAAACAATTGCAACTGCAACTATTTCCACATCTGCAAGTGAAGCTTTTGATCTTGGTTTTTTGAAAGAGAACAGGGATGTAGTTTGTTGTAATGTCCAAAGAAATATAGGTGAGGCTAAGAAAAAAGTCTTGCAAATGGCATATAATTATGTACCTCCTTCTGTAAGAACAGATATTGAAGTCCTAGGAAGAACTGGTTTAAGCGTACTTTACTCGGCAATTAATGAGTTTTATTTGGGAGGTTACATGTCTGAATATGATGTTGAAATTGCTCGTAAAATTGCATTTATTATCTCTGGTGGTGATTTGACAAGCTCCCAGAAAGTGAGTGAAACTTATCTTCTTGATCTTGAAAGAGAGGGAATGTTGTCTTTGCTTGGTAATCAAAAAACTTTAGATAGAATTCAATATTTATTAATGAATAACAAACCTCTAAGAAATTAAAAATACTTAAAAATGGAAGCATATATTGTAAAAGGTTATAGATCTGCAGTTGGTAAAGCTCACAAAGGTGGATTTAAAAATTATCGATCAGATGATCTAGCCGTTGATGTGATAAAGTATTTATTATCTAAAACTAAAGACTTAGACCCCAAATTAGTTGATGATGTAATTGTTGGCTGTGCAAACCCTGAAGGTGAACAGGGGTTACAAATAGGAAGATTGATAGCTGCAAGAGCTTTAGGTAAAGAAGTTCCAGGTATAACCATAAATAGATATTGTGCTTCAGGTCTTGAATCTATATCTATGGCAGTTGGTAAAATAAAAGCTGGATTTGGTCATATATATCTAGCTGGTGGCACTGAAAGTATGAGTATGATTCCAATGACTGGTTACAAGCTTGCTCCAAGCTATAAAGCCAATCTTGAAAACCTTAATTATCACGTATCTATGGGAGCCACAGCTGAAGCTGTTGCTGATAAATATGGAATAACTCGTGAAATGTGTGATGAGTTTGCAGTTAACTCTCATATAAAAGCAGCTGCTGCTATTGACTCTAAAAAGTTTGATAATGAAATTGTTCCAATTACTGTTGATGAAGTATCCGTAAATGAAGGGAAAAAAGAAACAAAAACTCATGTTGTAAAACAAGATGAGGGAGTTCGACGTGATACTTCTTTAGAAGGCCTTGCTAGACTTAGGCCAGCATTTCGTCAAAAGGGTGTTGTGACTGCTGGAAATGCATCTCAAACTTCTGATGGTTCTGCTTTTACACTCATTGTTAGTGAGAAAATGGTTAAAGAATTGAACCTTGAGCCTATTGCAAGATTAGTAAGTTGTGCTGTTGGAGGTGTTGATCCTCTTTATATGGGTATAGGTCCTTGTATAGCTATTCCAAAAGCTTTAAATCAAGCAGGATTAAATATTAAAGACATACAGCAAACTGAATTAAATGAAGCTTTTGCAACTCAAGCTTTAGCTGTTATTAAAGAAGCAGGTTTAGACCCTGATAGTGTTAATGTTAATGGTGGAGCTATTGCAATGGGTCATCCTTTAGGTTGTACGGGTGCAAAATTAAGTGTACAGCTACTGAACGAAATGAAAAGAAAGAATCAAAAATACGGAATGGTAACAGCTTGTGTAGGTGGAGGTCAAGGAATAGCTGGTATATACGAACGCTTATAATGTTTAAACTTTTTTAACTACATAAGTAACTATTCCCCATATGATAAGTTGGTTTTCACTTGTTACTTTAAGGGCCTTATATTTTGAGTTCTCAGGCATTAAATAGATACAATCATCTTCAACTTTAAGTCTTTTTACTGTGAATTCTCCATCTACAAAACAAACAGCAATTTTTCCATTTTCAGGTTCTTGACTTCTATCAATTACTAATAAGTCTCCGTCATCTAGACCGGCTCCTTGCATTGACTGTCCTTCAACTCTTGCAAAAAATGTAGCGGATTCATTTTTAACAACTTCCTGATCAATACTTATTTTCAATTCTTTAAAATCTTCTGCAGGTGAAGGAAAACCAGCAGAAATTCCTTCACTTGACAAAGGGAAATATTTCTTATTTTGAGTATCAGGTTTGAAAAATATTAAATTTTTATTAATCATTTTACTTTTATAACATCTTTTAAAACTGTTGTGAATTTAGGTGAAAGACTATTTTGTTTCATTTTCCACATACGATTAAGGTCTTGGTTTGCTAGTTTTATTTTATTAGATCCATGCCTGTAATTTATTATATCTATAGCCTTCATAAGACTATCATGTCTAATTATATTTGGTTCGAAAATATTTAATTGATGATTTTCTTTTGATGTCAGACCTAAAGCTAAAACTCCTGCTTTTTTATAGGATATTCCAGATTTGAAAATTCTTCTTAATCCGTTAATAGCTTGTTTACTAAGAATCAAGTTAGAGTTGCTGGCATTACTTAAGTGTATTACACAGCTATTGTTGTATTGTTCTTCTTTTTTAAAGGGATCACTTCTTACAAAGACTAGTAAACTACTACAGCAACTATTTTGTCTACGTAACTTTTCAGCACAGCTTGTTGCAAAAGTAGAGACACGCTCCTCTATATCAGATAAATTAGTTAATATGAATTCAAAACTTCTTGTGGTAGCAATTGATTTTTTTTTAGATTTTATCTCTTCTAATTTAATAAAAGAAGATCCTGATAAATCTTTTTTTAATCTGAGCCCTAAAACATTCATATTTTTTTTAACCCATTGATCAGGAAGATTGATGAATTCTAGAGCATTTTTAACACCTATAGATCTTAAAAGTTTAGCGTATTTACGACCAATACCCCAAACATCCTCAATAGTAGTCCATTTGAGAGCTTTATTAATTTTTTTTTCACTGTCTAGACTATACACTCCTAGAGTTTTATGATTGAATTTTTTAGCAATTTTGTTAGCAATTTTGGCTAAAGATTTACTGGGAGCTAAACCAATTGAAACAGGAATTCCAGTCCATTGATAGATTTGTTTTTTTATTCTGTAGCTCTCTTTTGTGATATCTAAATTATCAAAACTTTTAAGCTTTAAAAAAGCTTCATCAATACTGTATATTTCAATATTTGGACTGTAGCTTTCCAAAATACTCATTACTCTTCTGCTCATATCACCATAAAGAGCATAATTAGATGAAAAAATTTTCACATTATTTTTTTTAAACTCCTTTTTATATTTAAAAGCTGCTGCTCCCATAGGTATATTTAGAGCTTTTGCTTCATTACTTCGTGAGATAACACAACCATCGTTATTTGATAAAACTACAACAGGTTTCTTATCAAACTGCGGTTGAAAAACTCTCTCACAAGAGACATAAAAATTATTACAATCAATCAGTGCAAACATGATACAAAAATTAAAAAATATTTGATGATATAATCTTTTTTGAAGCTCTTTTTCATTTTTTGTTATTCACATATCTAAATCACCCAATTTATTATTAAATGAAGGTTCGCAGTCTCCTATAAATGTGTAATTTTACACATACAAAGACTCTTAGAATTTGATTAATGGATAATTATTCCTTCCTGAACGCTGCGCACACTACTTATTTTGCAGAACAGTATGATAGGTATTTAAAATCTCCAGACACTATGGAGCCCAGCTGGAGGGCTTTTTTTCAAGGTTTTGATTTTGGTTTAGAGAGTAATACAGAAAATATAGTTGATCATAGTGAAGTTCCAGAATCGTTAAAGAAAGAATTTCAGGTAATAAAATTAATTGATGGTTATAGAATCAGAGGTCACTTATTTACTAAAACAAATCCTGTTCGAGATAGAAGAAAGTATTCACCAACTCTTGACATAGAAAACTTTGGTTTATCAGAGCAAGATCTAAACACAGTTTTTAATGCTGGATCAGTTATGGGTATTGGTCCCAGTTCACTTAGCATTATAATAAAACACTTAAAACAAATCTATTGTGATGCTATTGGGATTGAGTACATGTATATCCGTGATCCTAAAAAATTAAATTGGATTCAAGAAAGATTAAATATAAATGACAATCACCCTAACTTTTCACTTGATCAAAAAAAACATATTTTAAAAAAATTAAATCAAGCTGTAAGTTTTGAAAATTTTCTTCATACCAAATATGTTGGTCAAAAAAGATTTTCATTGGAAGGAGGAGAGTCTCTGATACCTGCTCTTGATGCGGTTGTTGAAGCAGCAGCAGAAAAAGGTGTTGAAGAATTTGTAATGGGAATGGCTCACCGTGGGAGATTAAATACTTTAACAAATATTTTTGGAAAATCCAGTAAAGATATTTTTAGTGAGTTTGATGGAAAGGATTATGAAGAAGTTGTTTTTGATGGAGATGTTAAATATCATTTAGGTTGGTCATCCAACAGGACTACTGAAACAGGAAAAAAAATCAATATGAGTATCGCTCCTAACCCTTCACACCTTGAAACTGTTGGTGCAATAGTGGAAGGGATTACACGTTCAAAATTAGAACATAAATTTAACGGTGACACAAATAAAGTACTTCCTATAATAGTTCATGGAGATGCAGCAATAGCAGGACAGGGTTTGCCTTACGAAATAACTCAAATGGCACTTCTTAAAGGATATGGGACAGGAGGAACTGTTCATATTGTTATTAACAATCAAATAGGTTTTACTACAAATTATCTTGACGCTAGATCAAGTACATATTGTACAGATGTGGGAAAAGTTACTTTATCACCTGTCCTACATGTAAACTCTGATGATGCCGAAGCGGTTGTTCATGCAGTTCTTTTTGCTTTGGATTATCGTATGCAATTTGGAAGAGATGTTTTTATAGATTTACTTGGATATCGAAGATATGGCCATAATGAAGGTGATGAACCTAGGTTTACTCAACCACAGCTTTATAAGAAAATTGCAGGTCATCCAAATTCTCGCAACATATATGCTAATGAACTTATATCACAGGGTATAATTGATGAAAATCATGTTGCTATTCTTGAAAAACAATACAAAGAATTCTTAGAACAGAATCTAGAAGATTCAAGAAAACTTGAAAAAACTGTAATTACCCAGTTTATGCAAGATGAGTGGAAAAATATTGCCCCTTATACTGAAAGAGTTGATGAGATTGGAATGAAGAAAAAGATAAGAACTAAAGTTTCTTCTAAAGATTTGATTACAGTTGCCAAAGCAATTACTTCATTACCAAAAAATAAAAAGTTTTTAAGAAAAGCTGAAAGATTAATAGCAGATCGAAAAAAAATGTTTTTTGAATTAGACTCATTAGATTGGGCTATGGGAGAATTGCTAGCATACGGAACACTTTTGAATGAAGGTCATGATGTTAGATTATCAGGACAAGATGTTGAAAGAGGAACTTTTTCACATCGCCATGCTATTTTAATTGCGGAAGAATCTGAAGAAGAAATTATTTTATTAAATGAGATAAATAAAGATCAAGGGAAGTTCAAAGTATACAATTCTTTGTTATCTGAATATGCAGTTCTTGGATTTGATTATGGTTATGCAATGGCTAGTCCAAATTCTTTAACAATATGGGAAGCTCAATTTGGTGATTTTTCTAATGGAGCTCAAATTATCATTGACCAATACATCACATCTGCTGAAGATAAGTGGAAACTTCAAAATGGACTGGTAATGCTTTTACCTCACGGATACGAAGGGCAAGGGGCAGAACATTCCTCAGCTAGAATTGAAAGATTCCTACAAATGTGTGCAAAGGATAATATGTTTATTGTTAATTGCTCAACTCCCGCAAATATGTTTCATGTTTTAAGACGACAATTAAAAGCAAAATATAGAAAACCATTAGTAGTTTTTACACCAAAAAGTTTATTAAGACATCCAAAAGCAATTTCAAAAACTATAGAATTTTCAGAAGGAGAATTTAATCCAGTTATTGACGATCAAGAAGTCAATGTATCTAATGTTGAAACCTTAGTATTTTGTTCTGGAAAATTTTATTATGATCTTTATAAAGCTAGAGAAATAAAAAATAGATTTGATGATCTAGCCCTTGTCAGATTAGAACAATTGTTTCCGTTGCCTGAAAAAGAAATAAAAGAAGTAATTTCAAAATACAAAAATGCTACGGATATTGTTTGGGCTCAAGAAGAACCAAGAAATATGGGAGCTTGGAGTTATTTATTATTAAATCTTCCTCAAGCAAAAAATATGCGAGCTGCAAGTCGTAGAATGTACGGTACGCCTGCGGCAGGGAGTTCGACACGTTTTAAAAAACGTCATGATGAGGTTATAGAATATGTTTTTGATTCCTCAAAAAACAATCAAAAACGAAAGAAAAAATAAATCAAAAGTTTAAATAATGATTTTAGAAATGAAAGTTCCGTCTCCCGGAGAATCAATAACAGAAGTTGAAATTGCTCAATGGCTTGTTGAAAACGGAGATTATGTTGAAAAAGACCAGGCTGTTGCTGAAGTAGATTCAGACAAAGCGACTTTAGAGCTTCCTGCAGAAGTAAGTGGAACAATAACCTTGAAAGCAGATGAAGGTGATGCAGTTGCAGTAGGAGAAATAGTTTGTACTATAGACACCGATGGTAAGCCTTCAGGTAAAAATAAAGTTAAAAGTGAGACTAAAGAAGATTTTCAAAAGTCACCTGAGGTTGTAAAAACAGAAAAACAAACATATGCATCGGGTTCAGCCTCTCCGGCAGCTAAAAAAATAATTTCTGAAAAAAATATTGACATTACTTCGATAAAAGGTACGGGTAGGGATGGAAGAATAACTAAAAATGATGCAATAAAAGGCAAAGTTTCAATGGGGTCTTTGCCTGAAAATGGAAATCGTCAACAAACAATTAAAAAAATGTCTTTACTGCGAAGAAAAGTAGCAGAGAGATTAGTTTCTGCTAAAAATGAAACAGCAATGTTGACTACTTTCAATGAGGTAGACATGTCTGAAATATTCAATATTAGAAAGAAATTTAAAGAATCTTTTATTTCAAAACATGAAGTGGGATTAGGCTTCATGAGTTTTTTTACTAAAGCTGTTGTGAGGGCGTTAAAGATGTATCCTGATGTCAATTCAATGATAGAAGGTAATCAGCAAATAACATATGAATATTGTGATATTTCTGTTGCAGTTTCTGGCCCAAAAGGTTTAATGGTTCCCGTGGTTAGAAATGCTGAGTCTCTATCATTTAAAAACATTGAATCTGAAATAAAACGTTTAGCAATTGCAGCCAGAGATGGAAAAATAACAGTTGATGACATGACTGGTGGAACATTTACGATTTCTAATGGAGGTGTATTTGGTTCAATGTTATCAACACCAATTATTAATCCACCTCAATCTGGAATTCTAGGGATGCATAATATAATTGAGCGGCCTGTTGCTTTTGAAGGTAAAGTAGTTATTCGTCCAATGATGTATTTGGCTTTATCTTACGATCATAGAATTATTGATGGAAGAGAGTCTGTAGGTTTTTTAGTTGCTATTAAGGAAGCTTTGGAAGATCCATCAAACACATTGATGGATGGAGATATAAAAAAATCATTAGAGCTTTAAAAAGTCAAAGTCATAGCACTGTAACTTATTAATGCATTTTTTTTAATTAAAAAATCAGCTCCTAATATTCCATCTATACTTATATTATCACTTTGTTCGAGAGCATTATTAATAGAAGTCATGTCGATTAATAGGAAGTTCAATTTCTCAATATTTTTTTCCTCATGACTAATCTGAGCTTTTTTTGATTTTGACACGTCAAATTTCCCTTTTGCAGCACCAGATGCACTATACGATTTTTTATATTTTTCTAGATTAAATTTTTTATTATGATTTATATCAATACAAGAGTTAGAAGCTCCACTATCTATTAAAAAAACTCCCTCAACACCATTTATATTTATTTTACAAGTTATGTGGTTAGTCTTTAAAAGAAAAAACTTAATTGAAGTCTTATTTTTTTTAATAAAGGATATTGACATTTTGATTATTTAACTGCTAAAATAGTATTTTTATAATGTGAACTTAATAGATACACATACCCATTTATATATTGAAGATTTTGATCAAGATCGAAATGAACAAATTGAGCTATGTATTAAAAATGGAGTTCATAAGTTTTTTTTACCCGCTATTGACAAGTCTTATACTAATAGAATGTTAAAACTAAAGGCTAAATACCCAAAAAATATTTTCTTAATGAGTGGTCTTCACCCAACTCACATAAAACAAGATTACAGAAATGAATTGAAGCATGTAGAAGAAAATTTGAAAGGTGGAGGTTTTTGTGCAGTTGGCGAGATAGGAATAGACTTGTATTGGGATAAATCTAATTTATCAAATCAACAAGAGGTATTCAGTCAGCAAATTGAATTAGCTAATAAATACAATCTTCCAATAGTCATTCATTGTAGGGAAGCGTTTGATGAGGTATTTGATGTCTTAGAAAACAATAAAAGTGATAAACTTAGAGGTGTTTTTCACTGTTTCACAGGCACTTTTGATCAAGCTCAAAGAGCAATTGACTTTAATATGAAGCTAGGAATAGGTGGAGTTGTTACCTTTAAAAATGGTAAGATTGATAAATTCATAAAAGATATCCCTTTAGATTCGATAGTATTAGAGACTGATGCTCCTTACCTGGCTCCAGCTCCTTACAGAGGTAAAAGAAATGAAAGTAGTTATTTACCTTTAATAGCAAAAAAAATTGCAGAATGTTATAATCTTCCATTAAAACTTATTGCAAAAAAAACCACAGAATCAGCTAATTTTATATTTGATAAATAATTTTATCAAGAAATGATCTCACTGACATTAAATTAATAAATTTTTTTAGTTATTTAGCCGATAATTTAGAGAGGTGGCCGAGTGGTCGAAGGCGCACGCTTGGAAAGCGTGTATACGCCAAAAGCGTATCGAGGGTTCGAATCCCTTCCTCTCTGCTAACT
>MDSY01029542.1_pt1 | contig 15033 bp, 8 predicted proteins | sample 811131 | NCBI WGS metagenome assembly MDSY01 (sample SAMN05326643, study PRJNA326480) | marine metagenome | isolation source: seawater | place: Atlantic Ocean: South West | collected 2010 | reverse complement strand
TGAAGATGGCGTGCTTGTAGAGCCAGGAGTCTATACCGTGTCCGCGTATCACTCTGCCACTCAATCGATTGCTTCGAAAGTTATTCAAGTCCAAACGCCGGTTGAAGTGTCACTTGAACTTGACTTAATTCTGGATCTTAGTAGCCGGTTAAACGAAATACAACAGAATGAAGAAATTGTTCTCGGTGTGACACTTAGTAATCCTACAAACCAAGTCATTACTTTCCCAGAGAATGCTGGTTGTCTCGTTGAATTGAATATGAATGCTGAAGTTTCTTTAGCTATGCCTTGTTTTGCTAATCTTACTTACCTCCAACCGTATGAACAAACTTCTCTTGGACATGTTTTACTTGCAGATGGCTCGCTAAATCAAGGTCTAAACCTCGTCCAGGTAAGCTTCCCTTCGCAATATCTCATGGAATCAATATCCTTTACTTTGGAAGGGTCAGAAGTGATTGACACCTCACTCCAAAACATTCTCTTGCCAGAGGTTCTCCTTCAAAATGGTGAAAAAGCACTTTATTCCCAAGGAGAGATCCTCGCTTCGACTCTCCTTTTGACAAATATTGGAAATGAAACAGTACCCCTTCAATTTACCAATACTTGCCGAGCTGAAATGTGGGTTTTGGATGACCGAGGAGACGTTGTGTTTGACAGTCGTATGTTGAAAAACTGTAACGCATTAGAGCTGGACTACATTATAGATCCAAATGAGCAAGTACAATTTACATTGCCCGATTGGACCTTTACCGACCTAGAAGGCTGTGCGGTTCCATCTGGAGAATACACACTCGTAGTAGAAGTCCCGGAATTCCATCTGTCGAGTATTCAGAGTATTCAATATGAGCACAACACACCATCTGATTGTAAATCTCCTCTTGAAATCGAATTGAACCCAGAGGTATTCCCAATCGAAACAGGGTTTAACTTGAACCTCGAAATCATTGCTCTCAATGAAGAGGTAGATTTGCGGTGGATTGGGCCTTGCGCTGTGATTATTTCAATCATTGATTTATCAACGCTAGAAGAAGTCCATTCGCAACCTTCAATGTGTGATTACTATGACGGTCGCCATCTCGTTCTTCCTTCAGGTGACAATGCCGCTCCTCTACTCTTTGAAATTGGCATGGTCAATATGGTTGACATGGAATTGCAACCACTTCCTGAAGGTCAATACCAAATGATTTTGGATCTGGAAACAAATCCGCAGACTCGAGCCGGTTTTGCCTTCTCGTGGCCATTTGCTGATGAACAAACAACAATGCAACAGTCTGCAGAGGTTGTCCTTGAACCTAAATCTCGCCTCATTAGCGGGACTTGGTCCGGATTACAAACCGAACAAGGTACATGTTGGATGTTTGAATCAGTTGACGAGGGGCAACTCTTACTCTCAAGTGCAACTCTTGGTCAATGGCTTCCACAACAAGGGTTGAGTGGTACCTACGAAGTCATCGATGCTCCTGCTCATCCAGCATGTGAAAACTTCCAAGCACAATCATTCCAAGTACGAGGCGTTGAAGTTGAATCACAAATCCAAGTATCTGAACCTCTCGTTGAACCATCCGAGTTAGAAGAAGAATTGAGTGTTCAAGAACAAGCAGTATCCTTCATACCATCTGCGATAGTTGTTGTCACGACCGGTTCTCTTCTGTCTCTTTTATTCACCTTTGTACTGGGTAATGAGTCACTTCGTATTCCCACGACAACCGCAGGGTTGTGGCTCTTGGGCCTTCTCGGTCGAACGCATGAAACGACCGATGGTCGTTATCAGCGAGGACGATTGATGGGGTATCTTACAGCAAACCCCGGATGCCACTTCCGCGCGCTCATGGCAGCACTTGACATGAGCAATGGACAAATTACCCACCATTTACGAATTCTCGAATCTGAAGAAGGTATTTGGCGTCGAAAGGATGGCCGTTTGATGCGTTACTACCCACTTACGAATTCACTTTATCCGAATATGAGTGAGGACGAGTTACCAGTTCCACCGCTTTCACCAGATCCAAACAGTCTACAAGGTAAGATTCTAACTCTCCTCGACCGAGATGGGCCGTTGGGCGAATTCCCAACACAAGCCGAATTAGCAGCACGTTTGGAAAAGAGTCAACAACTCGTCTCACATCATTTGCGTACATTGCAGAAGTTTGGTTTAGTTGAGAAAAGAAAGATGGGCGTTAAAAACCGTTACAAGTTAACCCGTGAAGCAATTTTCCTCTTAGAAACGAATACAGATTTCACTCGTGAAGATTAACTTCTCGAACGATCCCTTGGTGTTCAATAGCCCATTCGATTTCAGTCCAACCTTGTTTGTTCGCAAGTTCAGTTACTGTTTCCCGATCATATCCATTGTTCAGAACGATACCAACAACGCCTCCAGCCCCTGCACCCATTACTTTCCAAGCCATGATTGCCTCATTAAATTGCAAAGGTTTGAGATACTTTTCAAAGGGTTCATTAAATTCTTTACCGAGTAAATTTACGCTCCAACTTGTTCGATACAAACTGCGTGCGAAATGCTCTGGAGATTCAATTTGAATTGCTTCGAGCATTTCTTGAGTCATGTGACGGATTCGTTCAAGGCCGTTTTTTATGTCTTGATCACCCATACTGTACTTTCTCCATACTTCTTGGTGAAGGTCACCAGATACATGAGAAATACCACTGTCAAAAAGCAAAAGATTCTCCTCGATCCACGACATGAATTCTGGAGATGGATTCAACTGTGTCGATGTCACTGTGTCTCCATGAAATTGCAGATGTTGGATTCCACCCAGGGCGCTTGCCCATTGGTCTTGTCGCCCCCCGGTATTTCCGAGTAGTGCTTCAAACTGGAAGGCGAGTTCGGCAATTTCTTCCGGTGTTCTACCTTCTCCAGAAATCGCCGCTAATAGAGCTACATTCATTGCCCCTGAAGTGCCAAGCCCCGAGCCAACCGGGACATCTGAACTGTATTGAACAGTAATCTTCCGTTCATTATCAATATGCATTTCAGCAGTAATGTACCGATTGATGGCAATGTTGATGACTTCACCTCCATGTTCTGAACAATACGCAGGAACATCGCTCCAACCTCCTGTAAGGTCGATGCGAACCGGAACTCGAACGGAGATTGTCTTGGCCATATATACCCGATTATTCCCACCCACATGAAGAGTGGCATTCAAGTGAAATGGTTGATTCGGAGGATTGTCCCGCAAGACATGAGGTATCGATATGGCCCAAGAATACAGTCTCGTTAACGAAGTTGCTTGGCAGCAAAAATGGGATGATGGGAAAATATTTGAATGCACTCTTCGTGCAGATCGCCCTAAATTCTACTGTCTGGAAATGTACCCATACCCCTCTGGGGAAATGCATATGGGCCACGTTCGAAACTATTCGATTGGAGATGCAGTTGCTCGGTATAAGCGGATGATGGGTTTCGATGTCCTCTATCCAATCGGTTTCGATTCCTTTGGAATGCCTGCTGAAAATGCTGCCATGGATGAAGGCGGTCACCCTCACGAGATTACCGAACGTAACATGGCTTCGATCACGAAGCAAATCAAACGAATGGGATTTTCTTATGATTGGAAACGACAGGTGGTGAGCCATGATCCACGCTACTACAAGTGGAATCAGTATTTCTTCCGCAAATTCTTTGAAAAAGGTCTTGCTTATCGCGAACATGCTCCAGTGAATTGGTGTGAGCAGTGTGAAACAGTCCTTGCTAACGAGCAAGTCAAGGCTGGTCGTTGCTGGCGTTGTAATGGCCCAGTCAATCAAAAAGAAATGAATCAATGGTTCCTCGATATCAATCAATACGCGCAAGAACTTGTTGATGGCCTTGACACCATTGATTTCCCTGAAAATGTGAAATCCTTGCAACGAGATTGGTTGGGGCGCTCAGAAGGTGCTGAAATCAGTTTCCAAGTTGTTGATTCTGATGAATCCATTGAAGTGTTCACAACTCGACCCGATACTCTCTTTGGCGTGACGTTTGTCACGCTTGCTCCTGAGCATCCAATGGCTGAAGAGTTGGTCAAAAATACGGAATTTGAATCCGGTTGGAAAGACCTCTATGATGAAGTATCAATTTTGACTGAATTCGATCGAATTCGAAATATGAAGAAGAAGAAGGGTGTACCATCTGGACGCTTTGCGATTCATCCACTCACCGGCGAACATATTCCGATTTGGATTGGCAATTTCGTTATTGCGTCATATGGAACCGGAGCAGTTATGGCTGTCCCTGGTCATGATGAACGGGATTTTGATTTCGCACAAACTTTCGATATTCCAATTAAGCGAGTATTGGTAATGAAAGAAGGTGCCGACCCTGAAGCACCTCTTGAAGCAGCAGAAACCGAGTATGGTTGGATGGTGAATTCCCCCTTAGATGACTTTGACGGTTTGTATGGAGAAGCTGCTATGAAGGCGGTTGCTGATGCATTAGAGGAGAAAGGCATCGGTAAGCAAACCATCAACTGGAAAATACGCCCTTGGCTGATTTCCCGACAACGTTACTGGGGTACGCCAATACCGGTAATTCATTGTGGAGAATGTGGCCCAGTGCTTGTTCCAGAAAGTGACCTGCCGGTGAGATTGCCAACCGATGTAGAATTTGGTCAAGGAAATCCTTTGGAAACTTCTGAATCGTTCCTTCAAGTTGACTGTCCAACATGTGGAAAGGCTGCTCGAAGAGAAACTGATACAATGGACACCTTTGTTGATTCTTCATGGTATTTCCTTCGATATACCGATGCATTGAATGACGAACAATGGTTTGAAGCAGACGCAGTTAACCACTTCATGAATGTTGATTTCTACTGCGGTGGTATCGAACATGCCCAGATGCATTTGATTTATGCTCGATTCTTCACCAAGGCTCTTCGAGATTTAGGACTCCATTCGGTTGATGAACCGTTCAATGAATTATTATGCCAAGGCATGGTAAATTCACCAGCTCCATGGTGTGAATCATGCCAATTGACTCTTTCAGTAGCCCATTCAGGTTCACCTTGCCCTCATTGTCAAAGCGTTCTTTCGGTACGTTCCGCGAAAATGAGCAAATCTCTCGGAAATACTGTTTCACCAGGCCCGATGATTCAACAATACGGAGCAGATACCGTTCGTTTGTTCATTTTATTTGCTGCAAATCCAACTGCTGGAATGGATTGGTCTGATTCTGCTGTTGCTTCGAACCACCGCGTTCTCATTCAAATGGCTTCCATGCCGGAGCGTCTCCTCGGTTGGAAGGGCGGTACATCTTCCATGGACACTTGGATGATTGCTCGTTTGAAACAACGGTGTGAAGAATTCCAACATGCGATGAATGGTTTTGATTTACGTCGCGCGGTAGAGATTTCTCATTACGAACTCATCAAGGACATCAACTGGTACACTCGCCGTGGTGGAGATAATTCTACACTCGGTCTCCAAATCCTCAAATCATGGACGCATCTTGTCTCTATCTCAACACCCCATTTGGCGGAAGAATGGTGGCTTACTCTCGGGTTTGAGGGGCTTGTTAGTGGAACTGAACTTGAACGCCTTCCAGAGATGACTGAGGCTGAACAATCGGCCCTTGACTGTGAAACTTTACTCCGCAGTGTGCTTGATTCTGCGCGACGAATCAAGGATGTAGCTGAAAGGCACCTCGACGGTCCTGCTCAATCCGCCACAATCGTCGTATCACCTACCTGGAAACGGGTTATGGCTGTTGAAGCACTCGAGTATCTCGAACAAGGCGGTAGCCCGAAAAAGTTTGTAACCCATCTGTCACAAATGGACATCGCTCAAGGAGATCGTAAAGGTGAAATCATTGGCTACTGGGGTAAGAAGATGTTACCTCAAGTCTTCAAGTGGGACGACGCATCCCGAATTCTTTTACGTAGTTCACTCGATGAGGTTGAAGCAATTTCTACTCGGGCATCCTTTATTGCTGAAGAATTAGGTCTTCAATCGGTTCATGTTGTTCTTGGCGAATCACCCGAAGATAATACGGGGCGCGCAGGTGGTTCTCTCCCACTTGCACCAGCGATTGTCTACGCTTAGTCAGCGCTTTTGCCATTCAGTACCTGTCCACCAGAAGTTTGAACCATCGTCCATGGTTCTCCAAGTATAGCCTGCTTCATCAGTCCATTGTCGCAGAACAGTTGGTTCTGCAATTGCTACAGGTTGTTGAACTACAGGTTGTTGAACTACAGGCTGCTGATATGTTTGCTGAACTGGTTGTTGGTATGATTGTTGAGCGGGTTGAACTTGAGTTGGCATTGTTTGCTGCGTGAAATCCTTAGAAGGTACATCTTCGTCATCATTTCCTCGCTTGCGCATGAACAGAACCGCTCCTGCTACACCACCAATTAGGAGGATGACTACGACGAGGATGGTCATCATTCTCTTTTGCGCAGCATCATCTTCTGCTGCTTGTTCTGCTGCTAGACCTTCTGCAATCAGTTGTGCATTGTCTCCAGTTCCATCGCCATCTGAGTCGAGCGTTTCATTCGCATTTTGTGGGAAGGCATCAGCATTATCTCCAACACTGTCATTATCGGAATCAAGTGATTCATTCGCATCTTGCGGGAATACGTCAGCATTATCACCGACCCCATCCATGTCTGAATCCAATGTTTCTGAAGCATCATTTGGGAATGCATCGGCATTATCTCCAACGCCATCCATGTCCGAATCCATTGTTTCAGAAGCATCATTTGGGAATACATCGGCGTTGTCTCCAACAGTGTCGTTATCTGAATCGAGAGTCTCAGTCGCATCTTGCGGGAATACGTCTGCATTGTCTCCAACTGTGTCATTATCAGAGTCAAGAGTTTCGTTTGCATCAAGTGGGAATGCATCGGCATTATCTCCAACTTCATCCATGTCTGAATCGAGGGTTTCGGACGCATCTTGTGGGAATACGTCGGCATTATCGCCGACTCCATCCATGTCAGAATCCAATGTTTCGGAAGCGTCATCTGGGAATGCATCGGCATTATCGCCTACACTATCCATGTCAGAATCCATAGTTTCAGTTGCATCTTGTGGGAATGCATCAGCATTATCTCCAACACCATCCATGTCCGAGTCGAGTGTTTCACTCGCATCTTGAGGGAACACATCGGCATTATCGCCGACTCCATCCATGTCAGAATCCAATGCTTCGGAAGCGTCATTTGGGAATGCATCCGCGTTGTCTCCAGCTCCATCGCCATCTGTATCGATGGTTTCAGTTGCATCATTTGGGAATGCATCGGCATTATTTCCGACTCCATCTCCGTCAGTGTCGAGTGTTTCCAAAGGGTCTTGCGGGAATGCATCTGCATTATCTCCAGTACCGTCACTGTCACTGTCGGTAGTTTCTGAAGCATCATTTGGGAATGCATCGGCATTATCGCCGGTTCCATCACCATCAGTGTCGGTTGTTTCAGATGGGTCTTGAGGGAATGCATCATCGAGATCCATGGTTCCATCATTATCGGAGTCGACGTCAACAATTACGGCGTTGTCCGGACAAACTTCAGTTGAGCCCAAGTCTTTCCCATCGTTTGGAGTCACTGAAACAGTCCATGTTTCACCTACTGAAGTGGCAGTTGCTGGCAACATGTCCATGTCGTTATATGCAGGTACGACCACTCCGTTTTTCGACCAACGGATTTGTGAATCTACTTCGAAATCACCATCCGGATCGTCGAACGTGTATACGAGCATAATGTCTTCATCAACGGGTGTGTCTCCTCCAGGCAAGATCATCAAGTCAGAAGCAGAAGGAGGTTGGTTTGGCGTGATGGATTCAATAATTGTGGCCGATGTTGTGTCCCATGTATCTCCAGAGGTTGCGGAATTCCCATTTGCTTGAAGAACCGCTAATGCCATGTTTACTGAACCGCTACCTGAAGTTGGAGCAGTCCAATCCATCGTCCAACTAAGTGAGCCAGAGTTGGTGTGCGTTGCGCTGAGTCCTGCAAATTGAGTCCTACTCCCTGCATTTGAAAAAGACCCTTTATCCACCTGTAATGAAAAACCACCTACATATGCTTGAGTACCGCCAGTTCCATCAATGGTGATTGAATAAACAGTTCCAGGCGTATAAGTAGTGGGGAAATTGTGATTTGCTGTAATTCCAGAGGTAGTACCATGACAACTACATCCATTTGCTTGGTTTTGCTTCCCAGTAGAAGACCCTTCAATCGTAGGAACAGCAGCAAGGAGCACAAGCAAGACCGAAGCAAGAAGAACTCGAATGATAGGCGACATATTTTGACTGAACGGATAACTGCTTATATGTTGAATGGTATATTGATTTTACAAATCGAATGTATCACCAAAGACATGAATCCAGCCTATTCTTCTTCAGTACTTAGGGATATACCACTTTCAATTTTGGGGAAATCCTTTGGCCGTGGAGGTGGTTGTGAAGAGGTTTCAGTTGCCGATTGACTATTGCTAAAAGTCACAAATACCGCTCCACCAAGGAGTAAGGCAGCGAAGAAATACAAAATGGAAGACATCTTCACTCCATCTTTGGAAGAGGCTCCATCGGTGGCAGAATTCTCTGAGACAATTTGACAACCTGCTAAATCGACATTCTTGCCAGCATCTGTATTTAGGCACAAATCAATCGCATTCGGAATTCCGTCGAGGTCGTCATCAAGCTGGTATTGACTGCATCCAGTAATTCCAACTTGACGCCCTAGGGTTGTCCGAAGGCATAAATCGTTGGCATCAAGAACTCCATCTCCATCGTCATCAAGGTCTTCAACACTGTCGATGCAACCATCCCCATCGAGGTCTTGCCCTGGTGCTGCTGGCCCAATAATACCGGTCTTACAATTATCTATTGAATCTGGAACACCATCGGCATCATCATCATCATCTTCATTAAAATCGCGGCACCCATCGCCATCATAATCGGGTATAGAAGTGTTCGAAGCCCAGCGAATTTCCCCTCGTGGACATGAATCCTCTGCATCTCCCACACCATCCTCGTCATCATCGAAGTCAGTCAGAGAATCATGACATCCATCTTGGTCATGGTCGTTAATATATGTTGAAACCCATCCCGTGGAATCACTTAGACAATTATCGGTTGGATTGGCAACACCGTCCCCATCTTCATCAATATCGCACACATTACCAATGTTATCGCTATCTAAATCGAGTTGTTCTGGATTTGCATCATTGGGACAGTTATCCATTTGATCAACCCAACCATCGTTATCAGTATCGATATCTGCACATCCATCACCTTCAGCATCTTCTTCAGGAGTTGAAATCCAACCAATTGGTCCCAAAGGACACAGGTCATTTTGGTCAAAAACAGTATCTTCATCATCATCATAATCTTCTGTTGCATCGTTGCACCCATCCCTATCGTGATCGGTTGAGGCTTCTGAAAACCAATTATAATCTCCTCGAGGACAATCATCATTCTCATCGAAGATGCCATCATTGTCATCATCTTCATCGCAAATATCACCATGAATATCACCATCGAGATTCGTCTGATCAGCATTTGAAATCCGAGCACAATTATCTTCTCCATCCAGCACTCCGTCGTTGTCGAAGTCCGTTTGATAGAGCCAAACGCCTACGTCGTAGCTACCTTCACTGGTAGCAGAGGTTAATCCCGCCTCAAAAGTTTCTGAGAACACGAATGAGAGCAATGGGGAGCCATCGATTCCGAGTGAAAGGCCAGTTGCTTCATCATTTCCATCGCCACCCGCTTGTACGACCCACCCCCATGAGCCATTTGCTAATAATTCGGCCAAGAAAACATCATTATACGAATTATCGTTGACGCCGTCTAAATCTGGCAAAACATATTCCCCAAGAGTCAATCCTGCAGAACTACTTCCGGCGATATAAGTGCTGCCTTGTTGAGAATGTATCACTGAGGTGACACGGTCAATTCCTGGACCACCTGCATGTTTAAGTTCAACCCAACCACCTGTTGAAGACACTTCGCTGATAAAGAAATCCACATTATTTGATTGTGAGGTAAACATGGATCCAAAGGAAGCATTGCCTGAAAATTCACCGACGACACGAATCCCTGAAGTTGTTTTACCATCACAATCCCATACTCGTTCTTCTCCAATTCCTCCGGCAGAAATCGCCCAATTCCAACCAAATTCAGAAAAACTAGCTACTGCTATATCCGTCGAACCAAAAGTATCGAGGTTATATCCTTCAATATGGAATGAACCACTGTAAGAGACAGTCACATACATTTGACCCGTTCCGTCCATGCAGAGGGCACCATTATTTTCGATTCCATAGTCGGCTTCAGCTGTTCTATCTGAAAGAACTTGCCCGTTTTCATCATAGGTTGCAATAAGTAAATTGGGTACGTCAGCCCCCGGAATCTCACTTCCATTAAATTCCAAAATTCCTTGATAGAGTACACCGAAATGAATTTGATTTGATGTTGAAACCATCATATCCAAAACAGACAGTTCACTTGAACTTCGAATTTGAGATGACCACAACCATGAGCCGTTCGAATCAAGACGAGCGAGAAAGGCGTTTCCACCATCATCTTCATCTGTTTTTTGTAATGGCATAAGGTCCCCGAGAGCAAGTTGACATTGTTCATCATCACTGTTTAAGCAATAGTTACCTGCAACGATTAGGTCGCCATTTGGCATCATCGCAATTTCATCGATGGTGTCAAAACCGGTTGAACCCCCGTTTATTGCTGAATTTACACTTCCATTTTCATCAATCCAAACGATAAAGAAATCATAATCATCACTTCCTCCGATTGCCCCAACAGGGTCTGCGGCGTTAGGGAATCGGAGATTCCCTTGGAACCAACCTGCTGACACTGTAGTCCCATTTTCATAAACTAAACTGTCAACAAGGTAATCCATTAAAGGCCCACCGAACGGCGAAACCCATCCGAGCACGGTTGTATTATTTCCTTCAACAGCCGAGGGGGTGTTTATGCCATCTGACAGATACCTTTCATCGATTGGTATCGATGAGATACTTCCGAGAACAAGTAATGCAACCAATACTTTGCAAATACTACTCCTGCTCATAGAACTCGGACGCTGTTACAGCATTTGAAACCGTGTGCTTTTTGTCCCACAACTTCATGATGCGTTTCTCAGTGGGGATGGCATGGATACACCCCAAGGCGTCTGGCGACACCCCCTTGAGCCGGTTCAGTCCATACAGGTTGGTGAAAACCTTCTAAATCTCGACACGTGGCCTTCTTGGAACAGTTCGGCGCAAAGGGTTCTTTCTTCAACTACAGGTTCACTTTTAGAAGGGCAACGATTTGATTTACATCGCATAGAACGTCAACGATTAATCGAAGAATTATGGCTTGTTAAAACAATTCGAACAGGGGAAAAGCCCGACTTTAGGGAAATCGAATTTGAATGGTTGGGGCAACAACGTGAAGGAAAAACGCTTGGAACCGCCCTGAAAACATTGCGAATGTCAGTCACAGTATTGTGTGAAGAAGAAGGGGGTGTCGAGATCGCCGCATGGTGGAACATTCCTTGGTGGGCGAAACTCTTCCGAGGGCGCGTCAATGCGCAAGCAAAATTGTTTGCAACTCAATGGCTCAACGACCTTGTGACCAAAGGAGTCGTACAGTATGGAGAATCTCAACCCTTTTCCTTTACAATCCTCGAAGGCGAGGATTCAAAGACGGTCGGCGCCGACGATGTTTGATGAGCGAGCCCAGCCGAGGAAAAAAACCACATTCTCGGAACAATCGCGGAGGTAATCGTCAAAGCCGCCCGCGACGGTATGGCAGCACAGCCAAAAAAACCCTTGAAGAACGGAATGCTTCGGTTATTCTCGATATGGAAACCCAAGCACGGGCAAGGTTTGACAAAAAGCCAACACCTATGGGTTTCCCAGATGATTTGATGGAACCAAAGACATTCAAGTTTGAATGGGATATATCTCCAGTTCCATTGAAAGACGAAGAAGCCATGGCTAGTAAAGTGATGCGTAAGGGTGAATTTGGCTGGTTAGAAGATGAACGAGTCGATGAAATTGCAGTCATCGCTAAAGATTACAAAATGACACTCGAACAGGCTCTTTCTCTTCGTTCTGCTCTTTTACAACAAAAAACCGTCTACGGGCATGGTCGACTCCGCTCTCAGGGTCAAACAATGTTACGGCTCTACAAAGAAGGCGTGAGCGTTGTTGATTTGTCAACTCGTTTTGATTTCCCACCGATGAATATTTTTCGAATTATTCTTACTGAAATGCGCTGGTCCAAATCTAAAATCAAGGAAAGTTTACGCCAACCTAGCCGTTTAAGTGAACGCGAACGAACCGAGTTTGAAGCAGCTGAAGCGGCCGATAGAGTCTCAAATGTCGATCAAGGGGAATCCCAAGAACGAGCCGATTTATTTGAGGATATTTTAGCGGACTGGTTTGAAGAACAAGGTGTCCGATTACGCCGCCAACCCGAAATGGTGAAGGAACAAAAACAAGATTTGGGCCGACCTGTTCGGACTCCGGATTTACTCTTCCTCGACCATGTAGAAATCAACGGCAAGCCAGTTGCATGGATTGATGCAAAACACTTCTATGGGGCAGATGTCGAATTCCAGCGTAAGAAAATGGCGAAACAAATGGCTCGCTATATTGAGGAATGGGGGAGTGGTGCTGTTGTTTACCGACATGGATTCTCTCAAAACCTCTTCATGCCAGGTTGCACGTTACTCGATGCGAATGTCTTGGATTTGAGCAAACTCGGCTCGGGCGAGTAATTATTCGATTCTTGTTTCTCGAACACCGAGTCCGATTGCTCTCAATGCATCAGCGATACTTTCCAATTCATTCTGTACAAGAGGACTGTCCAACCGTCTTGGCAGTATTACCAGTGACACACCGAGCATGCACAACCGAACATTAACTCGAGACTGAAGGTCGAGGAGTAAAATCTCCTTTTGCACTGTTGAGAGAAGTTCTTTGCGCACTTGTTCTTCAAGCAACCCAGAACTATCGGCAAAGTTTCTTGATTCAAGCATCAGGTCCGCCCATCGGTCAAATGTCCAATCTTTCAATCGTAAACGAGATATTGAACGCTCTCCTGCTTTTGATATTGAGCGTTGCCAACTTATATCATCAATATATTCTGAAGTGTGACGGCTTTCTTCTGGTTTCCAAGTAACTAGAATCGGTTGACTGGTCGTAAAACTGACGACTTCTCCACCCGAACCCGGTGCCCCTGGTTCTAGGCGTAATTCAACTCCCTTGGCGGAAATCCCAAGGACATCTCCAAGCCCGGACCCGTGCATTCTTTCTATTCGGTGAGCGATACGAAAGTACTGTTCTTCAGTCCCTTTTTTTGTTAGTATTCGAAATGCCCTTGCAACTGCTATTAATCCTGCAGCTGACATCCCAAAGCCTTGGCTTGTCGGTAATTCTAATTCAACGCAAATATGGTAGGAGTCTTCTCGTTTGAGTAAACGAACAATTCTTAATTCTTCGACAAGGTCAATGTAAATTTGTTTTGAATGAAGCATTTCTGTTCCATCCATTCCAACAACATCAATTTGAATTTCTCCATCAAGTACCGGCCCTGCTGGCGTATCTAACTGGGATCCTGAAGACAATTGAGCCTCAATTTCAGGTTGATTTGTTGAGAGGTGTTTCACTGTGGCTTCTACGCCATCTGCAAGATTCAAGCCTGCTCCACGGCTGCCTTGTAGACGTGCAAGATGGGATTCTTTCCAAATTGAAAACAAGAGGGTAATATGTCCGCCACATCGTTCAGTTACCATGGTGGTCAAACGTACCATTCAGTGAACAGTGATGAACTCTCGCCCGATATCACTCTTCCACTTGCTTCCTTTCTTGAATCTCTCGTGAAATCGCACGCATTTCTTCATCGAGGAAACTCTGCCTTTCCTCAGCAGAGTATACTGAGCCTTGTAATTCATCTTCGATGCACGCAAAATGATGAGATAAGTTTCGAATTTCAATTGGAATCTGTTGATAAAATTCATGTTCATCATCATTCAATGAAATGCCTGTTGAATAATAACCGAGTATCCATTGGTGCTCTTCAGACCCATGCGCTAAAAACAACTCCAATAATGGAATAGATTTGGCTAACTCGTCATCATTGTGAAGTGATAGAATCATCGAACTCAAACGGTCACCAAGTGGTAAGTTCGTCACCCCCGTTTGTGGGCTGATACAAAGTGAACACCAAGGGTCTTGTACTGTTGGCTCGGTATATTGTGAAACTGCCCCTCTTACCTCGAATTGATGTATTTCGACAAGTTCATTTTCACCTAGAGCGACCATTCCGCAAATCATGTACTTTCTTTTCGATTCTCCTCTGAGAGTGATTTCAAATTCCACATATTCAAAATTGTAACCTTTGTTTTCACCATGGGTGCTTTCTACTGTTACCCAATCATGACCCGAGCAAATATGATCAAGCCATTGCATTGCTCTTCGTTCATGAGGGTAATGTGAAGAAATTTTTTCGAGTGGAGTCACGCTTACTTTCCAATCGACCGTTTATCAAGTTTGAAGCATCTTTTCAAGCGAAGTGTTTTCAATCACGGCGCTCTCAAAGGAGACATGACCCTCGAGATCGGAGACACCGCTCCAGATTTTAAACTCAAAAATTCGAACGACTCTCAAGGAGTTTCTATGATGGCTCTTGAGAATTCTCGTCGAGCTAATGGCCTTATTGTCGTTTTTGAGTGCAACCATTGCCCCTATGTAATCGGCAGTATTTCACGTCTTGAAGCAATGGCAGGCAAAGCCAATGGCCTTGATATTGGATTTGTCGGAATTAATTCAAATGACCCGACTGCCTATCCAAATGATTCGTTTGAACATATGCAAAAAAGGGCAGAGGGAATGTCATACCCGTACCTTCACGATGCAAACCAAGACGTGGCACATGCGTATGATGCCAAAAGAACTCCAGAGTTTTTCCTCTTCAGCAATGATCTCAAATTGGTCTACAAAGGGCGAATGGATGACTCTCCACAAGACCCTACACGAGTTCAGTCGACCGAATTAGATGATGCGATACAAGCCATGCTTGCCGGT
>MDSY01043963.1_pt1 | contig 15037 bp, 20 predicted proteins | sample 811131 | NCBI WGS metagenome assembly MDSY01 (sample SAMN05326643, study PRJNA326480) | marine metagenome | isolation source: seawater | place: Atlantic Ocean: South West | collected 2010 | reverse complement strand
CTGTTGACTTATACGAATAAACTGTATAAACTTGTCCGTATCGACATCACCATTTATTATAGTGTTTCTAACTAAGTCTGTTCTATTTATAAATAACGCTGTTGCCATATCTTAACTTCTATATCCTGGTTGTAAAGACCACCAATTATTTGAAGGCTTAGCTATTTGTGCCACCTCTGGTACATTGGTTTCTATTTTAGCCTCATCTCTTAAGCTAGGGTCTAGTGCTTGTATTTTACGTCTGGCTTCCGCTACCGTAATTCTCTCGTTGTTTTTTCTTAAGTACGTTCTACGTTCCCAATAGTGTTGGCAGTTAACACCGCCTTTATACAACCAAAGATTGTAAGTGCTTTGACCTGAAGGTGCTAAAGTAGAATTTGCTCCGCTCTCTTTATCTAAATCCTCCATTCTATAAACCTTTTTAGCGGCCCACATATCTCTACAAAATTCTCGCTCAGGATTGTTGCTACCATAGTATCTATAACGCACTTTTATAATACTAGTGTCTTGCTCAGACTTTTTGTTAGGTGTGCTTTTAGGCACAAACGCTAATTGAGTAGCTAAGTCTAAACTATCGTTAATAGCTTTATCGTAGTCATTAGCTGGTCTGCTATCAATCAAATCAAAGTCTTCTAAGATACTATCTTCGTCCTCGCCTAGTGAAGCATACTCTTTTAGTATTGCGTCCTTTAAATCGTCTGTTAGATAGGGTCTTTTGTCTTTTTTACTTAAGTCTGTATGGTTTTGACAAGGCATATACCACTTTTTACCGTCTGGCTCTAAATGTTCGTGATAGCCCATACAACCCAACTCATTAGCTTTGTCTTCAGCTTCTTTAATCGTTTCGTAAGCTTCGCTACCATCAATAACTTTAAACTCTTTACGCTCGTCTTCTTTTATTCCTGTTTGCTCTTCAATCTCTTCGCCAGACATAGCATTTTCTAAGTCTACAAAAGATAAAGGTTGTAAGCTCTTAAAGTACAAGTTTAAACTAATATCGTTAAACGCTAGTATTTCGTCAAAGGCCGTTAATAAAAGGTCTTGAAATGGTCTAATAACCGTATTATCAAAAAGCGTTGAGCTAGTAGACAACTCGTCTGCATTGGACCCAAAGCCTGAGCTAGTGTTTTTAATTCCAAATAGTAAAGGGCTTGTCACCCTATGGCCTACTAGAATTTTAGACTGCGACTCTTCACTTAAAAACTGATATTGATTATGAGCGTCACTTAATTGAACAGCGTCTATTGTAGCAGCCTGGTCCTTATCGTCATTAAATGCAATAATTATTTTACCCGCATTTGTAGTGCCTGTATATTTGTTTAGTATTTTTCTCTCTATATCGTTTTGTAAGTCCTCATCTGGAATACCCGAATTAAAATTCATAAGTAATCCAGGAGTCATACCATTTCTAACGTTGTTTATATGAAACGTTCCAATTTCGGCTTCTAAATTTTGGTAATCTAAAGCTCCAACATAGTCAACAGGACTATAATAAAAATAGCCTGGTCTATAAGGTTTTATATAATATATTTCTATCTCTTCGCTACTAAATCCGTATGCTGGTATTCTTTTAGGCTCTTCACCAGGCTTTATGTCGGCCCAGTCTGCCATATAGTAATACGCTTCAATATCGCCATCGTAGTTGCATTTTTCAGCTCTAAGACATTCTACAGGAAAATGGTCTACTTCAGCTATTCTAGTTCTATCTTTAGAATATACAACTTGAAAAGACGCCATACCAAAAAGCTTTAAATCCGTAGCTAGTTTCCTGGTACATTTATCAGTAAATAAACTCTTCATTTGAGCGTATTCGTCAGGCTGTTTATTAGAATTTGTAGCGTCTAAACCTCTACCATATATCATTTGGCTAATACCCGTAATACAAGCGACCGCTGTTGGGCTAGATTGATAAGAATTGATTAAATAATCAAAATATAAATTGTCGGCCCCGTAGGAAATCCACTCTCTATTTTTTTCTTCTATTATTAAGGGCTGAGAATACTGGCTTAAATTCAGCATTCGTATATTTTTCTTGTATTCTTTTTTCTTGCCTCTGCTCATATTACTATATAATCGTTATTAAATGAATTATCTGTTTTGTAAACGCCTTTGTTTACATTGTAACCCTGGTTGTTTAGCTGTTCTATCGTCTGGTTGGTACAAAATATTCTATCTAAAGTTACTTTAAATGTTTTTTTTGTTAAACTTTCCCAAGTGTCTGGGCTAAAATTCCAATAGTCATTATTAGTATTCCATTTATTATAATCGTTATGCGCTATTATGTCGTAAAAATGACCTTCTACCAACGTAAATACGCCAGTAATCTTTAAATAGTCGTTTTCCTGGACTACAGTAGGCGTATAAGCAATACTCGTATTTGTCGAGTCGTCTCTAAGGCTAAACGTTAAACCAGTATTATATATTCTAGGAATAATAAAAAAGGTTTGCGGGTCTGTAGTAGGTTTTAACACTTGCATATATATATAACGCAATAAAAATAAATTTGCTAATAAAAAAAGCCACTCGTAAAAGTAGCTTAATTTAAGTAAAAATAAAATTTATTATTACGGTACAATTTGAGTTGGTGATGCAAAAGATGCAGAAACCGCCCCTTGTAATACTGATGGAGTTACGAAAAATGCTGGTAGTTTTTCCTGGCCAGCCATAGTAATTGAAAATCCTGTGAGGTCACCAGCGGCAACGCCAGTGGTAATTGACCCACCATTACAATCAGCTCCGTTATCGGCTCCAATTAATAGGTAATTATTATTATAGTCTTCTATTACAGCGTATGGTCTAGCATCAATTACCTTAATTAACTCGTTTTGAGTTAGTAAGTCTAATTTTGTTAATACTAAAGTTAACGTCTGCTCGTAAAAAACCGTTCCATTCTCTCTAGACGCATTTATAGTTTGCTCCAATCCTGAGCTTCCTTTAACGTCATATTCGAAAAATGCTGGTGTACCGCCAAATGCAGTAATTTCACCGTCTGTGATGGTTAAGTCCCCAAGCGTTCCATAATCCGCAAAATAAACGGCTTTGATGCCCCCCATTACGTTTTTGCAAGCTAAGGCTCTACCAGTACTTAATGCTAAACAAGCCATTCTTTATATGTTTTATAAACCTTGACCACCAGGCGATTAAACCTGGCGTCTTAGTTTGATTAATTTAATTTACTATCCTAAAGTTGCTACTAAAGCATCTTGTGGTACTCCGATTTGCGCTCCAGCAAAGAATCTTACAATTACTCTACAATTTTGAGAACCGTCCAAATCTGACATATCTAAAAGTTTTACGACTGACCCGTTCGCTTCGTCAATAATAGACGTGCCAAAGAAAAGATTAGATTTTTCAGCTATTACGGCCTTAGTTGCTGGCATCCCTGGACACATTACCACATTGATTCCGTCAAACGATAATCCGTTTCCGTTTGCGTACCATTGCGTACCTTGTGCATTTGTACCTGAACCACCTACTCCGTTAGCTGCAAACCCTCCGAGAGAACGGACATAGGCTTTGTAGGCCAGAGTTGGCAAATAAATATAAAGGTCATCCTTACCGTAAACTGCGGCTGGCACTGAGTCAACCATTTCCCCTAAGGAGCTTATAATAGTTGCAGCCGCCCAAGAAGTAGCTGCTAGAGTTACTTTTACTGAGTTTGCTTCAGCGTCTAGTTTAGGTACTAAACCTTGAAATTGTCCAGTCGTAGTTCCATCACCATTCCAGATATTTTGCTCTGTTTTTTCTGCTACTTTAGCCGCCACGTGAGCTAGCATATAGTCAGCAAAAGAACCTGGTAAATCTACGAATGCAGATGCGCCTTGCTCTAAAGCTAAATAATCCGAAATAAAATCAGCCTTACAAATTTGTAGGTTAACTTGATAATCGCCTACTTCTAAGATTCTTTGTTCTAAGTCGATAGCGTCCGCTGTAAAAGTAAAGTCACAAGACCCGTCTACAACGATATTATCCATATTTAATTTTTTGATTACTTCTTTATACTTAACGTTTGGCTTTACAGTGATTAAACCTTGGTCTAAAGTTACACCCGATAGCAACGCCGCCGCTACAAATTCATTTGCAAATTGACCTTCATAAGTAGTAGTAAAGTTGTCTAAAGAACCACTAGTTGAGATAGTTCTTAAGTTTACATTTCTATTTTTAATTGCTCTTTTCATTTTTAATTATTATTTATTGTTAAATTTAGATACCTTAGCCATTACTCTGTCTAAAGTTGTATTCATATTTCTGTTTTGAGATAGAGTTTGCATAGGCTTTTTATTGCTTTTTGCCTCTGGGCTATGCTTTAATTTTCTAGATGCTAATTTTTGTGAAGACATTTTTTCTCTCTCGTCTTCCTTTTCGTCAGCGATTCCGTCTTTATAACCCTCCTCTTCAGCTTCAGGAATAGTTTCAAACTTACGCTTAAGCTCTTCTATCTCTTCCTTAACCTCTTCAATAATTGGTGCTACAACTTCAACTACAGCTTCAATAACTTTCGCCATTTCGTCTGCAACCTCTTCTGGAGCTTCGATTATAACCTCTTCAGTTTCTAATTCCTCTTCTACCATTTTCTCTCTAATTTCAGATATAACTCCCTCTTCTGTTACGATAAGCATACGACCGTCTTCGATTGTATATTCACCAACAGGTAAGGAAATTCTGTCGTCATCTGAGACAATAAAAACGGACGCATCGTTTTCAAAGCTATCAGCTTCTATTACGGTCCCGTTATCCAAAATAAGTTGCGCTAGGTTTATTTTTGCTCCTAACAACGTCTTAATTTGATTTAACATTTCTGTTGTGTTCATATTTATTTATTTATTGATTATTAATTTATATTTAGGTTATTACTTATTTTTTCTGCTTCTACGAATCTGTTATAATTTTGGTCGTATGTTAAAAACTCATCGTCCATATCAAAAATTAATTCGTCTCCATATCTAAACGACTCTGAAGTATTAGCGTCAATACCTAACTCGTCTGTCAGAGTTTCGTATGTATTCATTTTTTCTTCTAGATTGTCTCTCTCTATCTTTAATTGAGAATACCAATTATTAATATCTTCGTATTTATTAAAATATGATTCAGTTTTAAATTTTAACTCTTCGTATAAATCTAATATCTCATCTGAGTCTGCAATAGCTTCGTTTATTAAAATAACTCTACTGTATATTTCAGCTTTGTCTATAGCGGTTTCTAAGTCGTCTATAGCAGCTAACTCTACTTTAGAATTTTTAAGCTTCATTAGTGAAGTCTTTTTTAAAATAGCAAATACTTTATTATCTTTCATTAACTCCCGTATTTTTCTTTTATATATCCGCAAATCTTTGGCGCATCTTCAGCACCGTATTTCTTAGTCTGCTCAGCAATACACTGGTCAAAAGGATAATTCTCTAAGTCCATCTTTTTATACATTCGCTTAACTATCATTTCGACAGTTTCGTCTTTTCTAAAAAGTTTTCTATTTATTATGTCTAGTGTACTCATTACGTCCAATCTCTAAATTCTTGCTCGTTACGAATATACTGCTCGTCGTTTGCTTTCATATTTTCTAACTCTGCGTAGTGTTCGTCCCATTGGTCGTATACGTCGTTAGCGTCTAAACCTAGCTCGTCGGCTTTTACTTTAATCTCGTCTAAAATACCTAAATCCCTAGATACGTCGTCATATCTTAAAACTGCGCTACCATTATGAGTATACTCGTCATTTAATTGCATCCAAGCTTGACGGTACTCTTCAAATTTTTCGTCGTGCCATTCGTAAGCTAAATAAGATAACAAACCGCTTTGGTCTTGTAAACTCATTAAGTCATATTCTAAATCCTGGACCAAGCCTAAAGCTACTTTTTGATTTTTAAGCTGAGTTGCTGTTAACGGCTTCTTACCAAATAACTTACTGAATACTGCTTTTTTTGTGTTCATATTTATATATTAATATTATTAATGTCTGACCTTAATTGACTAGCAATTTGTAATTGTTCTTCAGCTTTAAAAACATCAGTATCTAAATTTCTATAATTTACAATAGATTCTGGGTCTATACCTAACTCACTTGAAGCATCTTCATAATATTTTCGAGCGTCATTATATAATTCAATAAGTCGGTTTAATTCTGACTCTGAGTTATCAATAATTGATATAAAATCTTTTAATTCATTAATAACGTCTGGTAATTTATTTTTTAATATAAAATCTAACTCACCTCTTTCGTTTTGAAACTCTGTAAAAGCAGAGTCTAATTCAGATTCTCTATAAGCTAAATTAACTTTTTTAGACAATTTAGTTTTATTACTAAACAATTTAGCAAACACCGTATTCTTTGTATTCATATCTATATAACGTATTGATTAATTTATTTGTATTTTTAAACTTCGGGTACCATAAAGTCGTTGCCGTCTTCGGTTAACAACTCGTCTCTGTCTTCTGCTATAATAAAAAATTCGGTTCTTATAATAGTCCCAATTCCTTGCGCCCAGTAGGACCCGTCACAGCATCTACGACTATAAGTATTTTCGTCCTTACAATAACAGGCTCGCTTACCATTTGTAGGAGTTACTTTAGGTAAAGGAATATTTTGGTTTCTATTTGCCATTTTCTAATAAAGCTTTTTTAATTGCTAATAGTTTAAGTCCGTCTTTTATTTCTTGCTTATGCGCTTTTACGTCTGTCTTGTATTTTTCGCCAAACATACCCTCAATACTGAAACCGTTTAAAGTTCCTGACTCTTTTATGTCAGACCAGATTTTATCGTTATGTACTCGGACCGCTCCGACCCAAGTGCCTACAGGTAAGTCTAAATCGTATAAGTTGCTTTTATCCTGGTCTTTAGATTCTATTATCCAAGACTCTACTAAAGTCAACCCTTTGATTTTTTCTATATGCTCGTAGCTAGCATTATTTTGATAGCCTCTTTGCATAAATAATTCACTTGCAAGTCTTACTGTATCTTTATTAAAAAATATATAATAAGGCTCCTGGTCTGGTCCGTCTTTGCGGTATATAGTTTTATTAGGGACTAGTAAAGCTCCTAATAATATTCTTTGGTCTTTATCGACCTCTTTAAATTGAAATTCTTTTTTCTCATCTTTTAGAGCAACCCAATTTTCTTCTATTGCTGGGTGTTCTACTATGCTTATACAGTCAACTCCAGACTCTAAGTCAGTTTCGTCAATTATTAATTCTACTACTTTCATAATTATATAACGTTTTAAATTAATTATTTGTTTTTATCCTAAACTAGCTGAGTCTATTATACTACGTTCTAAAGCTTGTGCTGTGGTTACGTCTTGTGCTACTACATAACTTCTAGACGGAGCAGCTTGTTGGTCTGCAATAGCTGAAGCTAGTTGACTACTACCACCTTGGCCTACTACATTAAAAGAAGGTGAGCTATCTACGCTAGCATTCATTACAGGGCTAGGGCCACCACTACCACCAGGAACCTGAGTACTCATAATTCCCTTAACTTGTTTAAAACCTGTTGCTAATACCGTACCAACCGCAGCGACTCTAGCAAACGTATTTGGTATCGTTTCGTCTTTTAAAGCATCACTAGCACCTTGATAGGTAGAAAACAAAGTAGAGGCTATTGCTAGGGCTTTACCAGCCGCCGTTTCTTTACCTAGTATGTCGCTAAATTGTGCTAAAGACTGTGCGTAGCTTAACACTGAATTTCTTTTAGCTATGTATTCAAGTTCAGTTATTTTTTCGCTAGCTTCAGAGTTGGCTTTTAGTGCTGCATTTTTTTGGTCATCACTCAATAGCTCGTCATCTTCTAATAGTTGTCTTTGCTCAGCTAATAAGTCTCTTTGTGTTTGAAAGTCTTCTAGCTCAGTTTCTTTAGCTAAGGCTAACTCTTCTAGTCTTTTAGTTTGAGCGTCTAACTCTTTTTTCTCGTCTTGCTCGTCAAATATAGCTTGTTGCTCGTCTTCTTTTATTTTTTGAGCGGCTCTTAATTCTAAAACTTTGTCAGACTCAATACCGTAATACTTTTCAGCTAAAGCTATTTGCTCTTTGTAATCGTCTTCTATTTGTTTTAATTTATCGGCTCTCTCTTTTGCTTCAGTATCTATAAGGCCTTTACGGATTCTCTCTATAGCCTCAGCTTTAGCTTTTTCTGCTTCTTCTTCTTCTTTTTTATCTTTTTCTCTATCAGTTTTTTCTTTGGCTTTAACAGTGTTTTCAAAACCAGCCTTCATATTCTTAAGCTTAGTTAAGTTGTTTTTAGCGTCTTCAATAGCTTTGTCAGCGTCTTCGTCTTCGGCACTAAATGCTAAGCTAGCCATTTTGTCAAAAATTTGTGACGTATTGCTTCCTGTTAGTTTATCATAAGCTTTTAATATCCAGCCTATAGGACCAACTACAAATTGAATTAACCCAGACAAATAACCTTGCATACGCATAGCTTGCTCTTTAGCTTCTTGACGTTGTGTTATTTGAGTTTCTAGCTGAGCTTCTAAAGCTTTTATAGTTTCGTTAGTTTGAGCTATTTTAAGCTTTAATATATCTTTGTCAGTTTTACCTTGTTGCTTTAGAATGTTCTCAGTAGCTGAAATCATATCTAAATTTTTCTGAGCGTTTTCTGTAGTTTTAGTTTGATTCTCTAAAATGTTTTTTTGCTCTACCGATACACCTGACATTATAGATTTTATATCGTCCCAGTATGCTATAACAGCTCCTAAAGCTACAACTAGAATACCAATACCAGTTGCTAATATTGCTTTTTTAGTTAAAGACAAACTAGCGTTAAATCCTTTAATTGCTACAGCGGCTCCCTTAATAGACTTAGACATATTTCTAGCTTGAGAAACTGCTCCGCCTGTGACAGAATCAAAAGCTGATACTGCGTCTCTATTTTTATCTAAGCTTTTATTAAAAGCACCTATATCGTTTCCTAGTTCTTTAAATGCGGCTGCGGCTCCTTTGGATTTAACCTCAACCTCAATGCCTATTTTTTCAACCATCTATATTCTTTTTTAAATTGGTTATATGATTCTTTAATACTACCAGCTAGTTTATATTTACCTTGAGCTATTTTAATATTCTCTGTCTCGCCGTTAGCGTTTTCTAACAAGTCAATAATTATTTTTAACATTATAGTAGTATTTGTTTTAAGTTTTCTGTTAATAATTCTAGTTTGCTTTTACCTGTAGCAAAGTCTGTGGTTATAGAGTTTATTAAGTATGTCCTATCGCCTATAATAAATCGGTCATTTAATTGTAAGTCGTTAAGTACTGAGTCTGGTAAATAAGCTTCTACTGATATAATTCTTTTAGCAAAATCAAATATACCCTCCATATAAATCTCGTAATAGTTTTTAAATAAAGTATTTAGATTAACTTGAAAGGTCCACTCGTCAGTTTCAGGAAAAAAGTTTAAACTCTGGCTAGCCGTTGTATTGCCTGTTATAATACTATTAGCTGGTAACCAATAATTAGTTAAAGGTTCTACAGTACTGTCGTTTATCATAAAAGATAACGTTGTACCACCGACTTTACGATAAGCATAAAATTGTAAAGGGTTACCTATATAAGACTCTTCGTTATCGTCTACAGACCAACCCCACTGAATTGTTTTTGTTATTTGACCATTCCCGTCTATTAGCCTTTCATATTTTTGGTGTTCAAATCCAATTTCAACTTTATAAGTATCGCCACTAAATAAACTATTATCATTCCCTCTATAAGTTTCAGTACCCCAATTTTGATTTGTTATTTGTTTATGAAAAGAAGCAAAAAAAGTTTTTAAATCTTTATAGGATAAATTAATTTCGCCATAAGGTAAAGCTGTAGCTATAGTTTCTTTGTCTACGGTTACATATTTTGTTATGTCTATAGACTTATATCCAAGGTCATATTCACTAGTGTTACCAAAATAATATTGGTTATAGTCTTGTACTTCTATAGTAGATATTCCAGACGCTGGGTCAAATGTTACATACGCAATTAAATTAAACATCTTAAACAAATTTGTTAAATAGTCTAGTATTTGCATCTGTGGCATTTGCTGAGTAATTTCAAAATTAAACGCCGCTGTTATAGTAAAAGACCCTGTAGAAAATTGTGAAGACTCTTCTATATCACCGCCAGAATCATTAACATAAGCTCTCTCTAAAGTTAAAGAAACTTGTGTTAAAACTAAAGTTGACTGAGGTGATATAATTAAAGTGAAAGTTCCTGAAGTTACGTTTTGTAAATTATTTGGTATAACTACATTTTGACTACCTATAACATTTAAAGCCGAGCTAACAGCTAAACCATTATAAGATAATTCATAATTATATATAACACTACCTGAACCACCAGCGGGCTGAATTGAACAACTAACAGACCCGTCAAAACTAGTATATTGGCTAGGTATATTAACCGTAATACCTGTCACTGGGTCTACGCTACCAAAAGCCACATCACTAGAAGTAATTGTAGAAAACGGAACCAAAGACGGATATACAGGAGCCTCAAAGTTTGAGTCAGCGACTACACTACCTTTACGTCTACTAAGCCACATATACATATTGTAAAACGGAGCGTTGTTATTTCTAAAAAAGCTTGTAGCACTAGAGCCAAAACTAATTGTAGGATATGTTTTTTCTATAGCCTTTATTATAACTTCGTTTCTTATTGCATATTTTAAGTCTGTAGCTCTAACACCTTTTAAATCGTTAGCTGTATAAGATAAGTTTCCGTCACCAAGTACAACAGTCTGACCAGAGTTGTAATACAGTCTTCTAGTATGTGTTATAAGCGGTGTTATAATAGGGTCTGTATATTGAACCCCGTCTACTGTAACATTGTTATTGTTATTTGTAAATCTAGATTTTATAACCGCACCATCATAAAGCAAGGTAAAATTATTTAACCACTCTAAATTTGATAATTGGTCTTCACCAAATAATTCGGTTAAACCTACCGTATTACCAAAAAATGTAATCTTATAGCTTTTAGGTTTACCAAATTCCATAGCGACAGACTCTAGTTTTATAAAACCATCTTTAAATGGCATTAAGTTTAACTCTAATCTTGCTGGGACTTTTATTCTAGCGTCATAACCTACTATACCGTTATTGTAATAGTGTTTAAATATTTTATTATTAACCGAGCTAGCTGGTATTGTAAAACCTTGAGTAAAGTCTGTAAACAACTTGTCTGGTGCTGTGGAGTTTTTAATTGTCTGAGTCAACGTCACTGTCTCGTCTTTAAAAAAATCTACTCTCTCAAAAGGTTGTATTGCTTGGTCTGCTAGTTCAGCTTCGTTTAAACCGTAAATATTTCTAACGTATAATGATAACTCTTTTCTCATTATTTAAAGTTTTGGTTTTTTGCAATACTAGGTAAGTCTTTAGGTATTTTCTTAAACGGCTTACAGCTACTTAAAATAATAAAACATAAAACTAATATTATTAATCTCATTATCTGACGTTGTTTACAATTTGATTAGATGGTGAAAATTCTAAAGTGTATTCTACTAGCTTATCATTTAAACTAGTCTTCTTAACAAAGCTTTGAGTATTTAAAACGCAAGGTACAACAGGGCTGTTAGAGCCAGCCGACCTTTTAACCCAAATAAACTCCGATAGCATAAGCTCTTGTAAATAAGAATTATAAGACTCATCTACATAGCCCGTAGACATAGTAAAAGATTCTTGCCCTTTAAAGTTAAACGTTTTATTAACGTGGCTAGTTGTAGAATAACTCGGTGTTGCCTGTAGTAAATTAAGTACGTTGGCTTTGTAATTTTCATTAGTAACCGAAGTACTGTCTATTCTTTTCATAAAAAAATATAAATCTTGTAAAACACCGTATTTATTTATAAATGTTACTTTAAAATGTCTGTACTTACATTCTCTTATTCTTTCAACTTCTATTCCTTTACCGCCTAATACGCTTATACTGGTAGCCGAAGAAGAGACATCGTTATTTACTATAGACCCACTTTCAAAAGTAAATATAGTAGTTCTAACATTTAAAGGTAAGTATATTTTTTGACCAGATAATAGTATTGTGTCAGTTGTTATTTCTGCATTAAGCCCCTCAGAAAATTCAGTATATCCGTTTATGCCTGTGTCTGAACCTGTAACTGGTGAACCTATTAATACGCTAGGATTTGCTGAGCTGTATTTTAGAATAGACCAAGATATAGCAACGGTGTCAACAGTATTTGTAACAGCTAAATCTTGATAAGTGTTTGTTATATAGTCTCTACATAATTCAGCAATATCAAAACTACAAAAACCTTGATTGTCATCGTTAGAGTCTATAAACTGATAAGCATTTTTAGTTATAGTATATTGCGGAGTTGTGGCTCCGTCTATGGTTAGGCTTAAAATACAAAACCCTAAGTTATCAATTTCGCCAACGCTTATTATATAGGGGCTTCTAAGTAATATCATATATTAAATTTTTTTCTAGGTCTTCGGCTTGTCGAAAACTGGGTGTAAGCTGCATTTGTTTTTAATGGGTCTAATAGTTCTAATGTTTTAAGTCTTACGTCATCTAAAAAAGCTAGGCCTAGTTTATTGGTTAAAGTACTGTCATAAGATGCCTGAGCTTTTGTAAAGAAATAAGTCGGTGATAGTCCAGCTAGATAAATACTTCTAGTCATTAAATAGACTAAAGATTTTCTAGGTAGAAACCTACCATCTTTGCCTCTTATGTCTGGAATGCCTTTAGTTATTGTCCACTTGTCTATAGCACCTCTAAGGCCACCACTAGGACCATTACCACTACCAAATCTAAACGGGCTATAAGGAGCTTTTTGTATTCCATACCATTTAGAACCTGGAGTTGAATTACCTTTTTTATCTGTGCCTGGTGCGGATAAATCATTTGGGTTAGCACCTTGTACACCTTGGTCTAAAAAATTACCATACTCTAAAGCTACAAACTCTAATACGCCACCCCAGTCAAACGTATCGTTAATTCTATAGTCTAGACTTTCAGATAGGTCACCACCTTTGTTATCTTTTAAATTAGCTTTAGCTTGGCTTATTACGTTTAGTGCGTATGTCTCCAGCTCTCTAACAACCTCATCGCTTAACATATATAAATATCGTTTTTAAATGTTAAATCAAATGTACAATTCCAACCCGCTAATTGGTTTTCAAATCTTTGGTAGAATGGCTCGCAGTTTAAACCGCCATTAGCCTGGTAGCCTTCTAGCCTTAAGTCACCACCTTTAAACCTACTAAATAATCTATTACCAATAGCTAGCATTGTATTTAAAATAAACTGTTCATTAGTAATGCCGTAAAATATATCTGTTTTAGTCTCTTTAGATATGTCTACTATATCCATAAGAATAACACTTACGTTAAATGTTATAGTCTGGCCAGAGGCGTCTACTGTAGCGTTGTTTGGGACTAGGTGCGCTAAAGGAAAAATAGTTTGTTTCGATAAATCAATTTGAGCCAAGTCCCCATATGTACAAGTGTTAATATTAGGGTCTTCTAATAAATATAATCTTAATGTATCTAGCATTGTAAAGAATGCCGTTGCTCCCTGGTTATCGCTCATTGTTTTTAAATTTGTTTTTTAAATTCTTTGTCTCTGCCTTGTCAAGCTCAATCTTGTATTGTAGCATAGTTAAGCAATAATGTAAGTTAGTTTTACTAACCTCTTCTATTTTAGTAACGTCACCACCCGCTAATTTATATAGGCTATTATACCAGCCGTACCTTACTCTAAAATCCTCTTCGACTCCAAAAGCGGTTTGTTCGTCTTGATTATTTCTAGCGAAGAGTTCAGAGTAACTTCTAATAATTCCGTCTCTAAAGCGTAAAAAAAAACCAGACAACTAACGGCCACACTGGTAGGCATATTTTTTAATATCTCGGCGTAGTGTTCACCGTCATAATCTTTTAAAGTATATTTATCTTTATACTCTTCTTTTATAGGCCTGTATAATACAGCCATTGCTTTATGCATATTGTCCCAGTCACCTAGATTATTCTCAGCGTCTATATACTCGCCAAAGCTTAAGTCGCTTAGCTGAGGTACAAATCCAAATTTCTGGCCACCTAAAGTAAACTTAGTTATTAAGCTAGGTTTAGTTACTAGTATTTTATTTAGCTTATCTACTACCTTAGTAACGTCAGACATCTTAAATGTTAAGCCTTCTTTTTGAGTAAGACCACAAAATATTTTAAGCATCTTTAAGCTTGCCTCTTCGTCTGTCATATTTTCAACATTCTCAAAAGTTTTAAGAAACTCCTGGTATTGATACAACGGAATAGATTGTAAGTCAGTAGGTACTAATAATTCTATTTTTTTCATATTCTTATATATATAACGTAAATTTAATTTATTTGAGTGACAAAAAAAAACCTACATTTCTGTAGGCTAGTTTCTTATTTATACTCGATAAGAGTAAAGTTTGCGTGGAACCCCTCTCGTCCTAAAGGATATATTTTATAAAGCTCGTCTAGCTCTTTGCTGGTCCATACCCTGGCGTCTATTACTGTAGTCGATGAGGTTAAATTTATATGTCTGTCTATAACTATAGAGTTTATATACTTATCGGTTAAGAGTTGCATAACTAACCACTTGTCGTTTTTCTTTTTTTTATCTGCCATCTTATTTGCTTAATTGATTAATAATGCTATCGTATGTTTTCTTTGCGTCCTCTTGGCTTTCGCTGTTAAGCATTGAAGCTATAAGAACGGATATAATTTGCTTACGCTCGTATTCAGGTAAGTCTATTATTTTTTGCAATAGCAATTTAGTATTTTTTTCCATAACATTAATTTAAATTATAGAGATTTTGATTTGTCTTTGAGTAGGTACTCTCATTATATACCTTATTACTATTTATAGGATAGTTCCTTTATTGCCTCGTTAGGTTTTGCTTTGACCTTTGCTTGCGCTACCATTCCGTATATATTGGGAATTTGACTTTAACAATTACTTAGTTCCGAGAATAGGATTTGAACCTATGCTTATCTATTTTAGCGTTGTGAATTAAAAAAAGAATTTGTTATTATTTATAGTTGCTAAATAAATTGTGCTGCCTATTACACTATCTCGTTATTAATGTTTCTT
>MDSY01112765.1_pt1 | contig 15038 bp, 15 predicted proteins | sample 811131 | NCBI WGS metagenome assembly MDSY01 (sample SAMN05326643, study PRJNA326480) | marine metagenome | isolation source: seawater | place: Atlantic Ocean: South West | collected 2010 | reverse complement strand
GAAGGTCAATCTGTATCAGAGTTAATTGCTAATAGAGCTATTGATCCATCACTAGCCTATGGTGCTACTGTACAACCAGTAGGCACACAGGTAACTGGTGATCAGTTGGTTGATCCTCGTAGTGGTCAAGTTGAAGGTAATATAACTACTCCTGTAACTACAGCTACTGTTGCACAAGCTGGTGCTGTTGCTCCTACTGATGCGACTACTATGACTGCGGCTACATCAGCAGATGAAGTAGCTAAAGCATTAGCACAAACACAAGCGGCACAAGGTACTGTTGATCCACAAGCTATTGTAGATGCTAAGACTGCTACTGCGTCTAGTGTAAGTGAGTTAGATGCGGCACAAGGTACATCCATATTAATGGAGAACCCAGTACAGCGTAAGATTGAGAATGGTGAACTAATAAGTGGTGTAGCTAATGCTGAAACTGCAGCTAAGTTTACAGAAGAAGTGCAAGCAGCTACTGCTACACCAACAAAACAAGCTACTGTAAAAGGTCAGCTTGACACATTAATGACAGACTTTGAGGGTGGTAACACACCATCGTGGGCGGCAGGTGCTATGCGATCAGCTACAGCTACTATGTCAGCACGTGGTTTAGGTGCTTCATCAATGGCAGGTCAAGCAATTATACAAGCTACTATGGAGTCAGCACTACCTATTGCAATGGCTGATGCACAAACACAAGCGTCCTTTGAAACACAGAACTTGTCAAACAGACAACAACGTGCTATGCTTGCGGCACAGCAACGTGCAACATTCATGGGTCAAGAGTTTGATCAAGCGTTTCAATCACGTGTAATGAATGCAAGTAAGATTAGTGACGTGGCTAATATGAACTTTACTGCTGAACAACAAGTTGCACTAGAGAATAGTCGTAATGCTAACACTGTTAATATAGCTAACCTATCTAATAGACAAGCAATGACAATGGCAGAAGCGGCGGCACTATCTAACTTAGATATGGCTAACCTAAGTAACCGTCAACAAGCGGCAGTTATGAATGCACAATCATTTATGCAGATGGACTTAACAAACTTGAGCAACCAACAACAAACTGAGTTGTTTAAATCACAACAACAAGTACAGTCTTTGTTTACAGATCAAGCGGCAACTAATGCAGCGGCACAGTTTAATGCATCAAGTCAAAATCAAACAGATCAGTTCTTTGCTAACTTAACATCACAGACATCACAGTTTAATACTGCACAGACTAATGCACAGAACCAGTTTAATGCAGGTGAGACTAATGCACAAGATAGATTTGCTGCAGAGATGATGAATCAACGTGATCAGTTTAATGCACAGAATAGATTAGTCATTGATCAGAACAATGCACAGTGGCGTAGACAAGTTGCTACTGCAGATACTGTAGCAATTAATCGTGCTAACGAAATCAATGCACAGAATGTACTTGACATATCAAACACTGCATACAATGATTTGTGGTCATACTACTCTGACAGTATGGAGTGGGCATGGAACAGTGCTGAGAATGAGAGACAACGTATAGTTGATCTAGCATCCATTAAGTTACAGATAGATGCTAACGCAGATATTGCCGCACTACAAGCTGACTACAACTCTGCGTCTGCATGGGGTGGCTTAGTAGCTACAATGTTTACATCACCTATAGGTGGAGATACCTTGCTTGGTAAGGGCATAGGCGCAATATTAGGATAAAGGAATACAAGAATGAACGTTAATCCAGCGGTTAAAGCGTACACAAATTTAAATATTACAGATGCTGAGCTTGAAGAGAAGCCTAAGAAATCTTCTATGGGTATGGGTCTTCTATCTCGTAAACGTGAGGCTGAACCAAAAGAAAAATCAAATGAACCAATAGATAGAGTACGAGATTATGTAGCTTCTATCCGTAAAAAGAGAAAGCAACTTACCAATGGTCGATAAACCTTCTCCCTCTTTTAACTACCCTATTCCCGGACAAGGCATGACTGCTGAAGTTGGTGGTAGACCTTGGCAAAATCCACCACAGTATACAACTGTAGAAGATGCGTTAGAGTTTTACATACCTAAATTAACATCTGATGAAGTGTATGATGCACTACTAGATAGTATGGAACTGGGTATACCACTAACAACTATGGCAGACTCTATGCAGTCAACGGCGGTGATGCAGGGACTACACACAATTGACGTAGGTATATTAGCTATGCCTGTAATTATTGAGATGCTTGCATTTATTGGTGATGAAGCTGGTATTGAATATACACTGGGTACTGAAAAAGTTATTGATGAAGATAAGATTAGTGAGTCTAAGATTGCATTAGCTATGAAGAAAATGCGTGAGAAGCTACCAAAAGCAATAGACAATATTAAAGTTGATGAAGAACCTGATATGCCTATGGAAGATACAATGGATGATGAACCACAACCTAGTGGTCTTATGGCAAGGAGAGTATAATGGCATTTAATTTACAAGCATTCGGTGCTGGCTTTGCAAAAAAGGTTACTGCAGATTTAGATGATACACGTGATCGCATGAATAGATTAGCGGATCAAGAAACATCAATAGCTACACAACAGAGATTAGCTAAGAAAGCTAAGCGTGAAGAAGAAAAAGAAATAGCAGAACAAACTGCTGGTTTACTTCAGTCTATATATGAAGACCCTGATACAGTTGCAAAAATAATGGCTGGCGGTAAGATGAATGCTGATTTCTGGCTTACTGCTGGACAAGATGCTATAAAAAAAGGTGTTGTTCCAAATACACTTATTAACTTTCCATCTATATCAAATGAGTTAAATCAAGAAGATAAAGATACCTTTACTGAAACTGTAAATATGTCTGATGGTAAAAAAGAAGCTACGCCAGTTGGTATGGGCGATATTAGCGAAGGTGCTGAACTAAAATCTATAGAAACTATGGGTGATGATACGGGTGATTCTGTAGAAATAGATGAAGGTTTTACTATTAATAAAAAAGCGTTTGCCGCTTTGTATGGTAAACCAACTGAGCTTGATGCTACTTATGGAAATAGACTTGCTAAATTATCTCAACTTATGGCACAGAAACCTGACTCTCCTAAGATGGAAGGTTGGAAGTCTGAGCAAAAAACATTATTAGAAGACTTAGCGACAATGAAAGAAGCTGAACGTGATAAAAGTGAAGATGGTGTAGCTAAAGGTACAAATATAACAGCAGGTAATATATCTCAATATGCAAAAGAGATACGTGCTGCTATTGCTCCTTCATTGGGTTTAGACTATGATAGTATTAATGATAGATTTGCTGCAGTAGAGGCTGGTAGAAGGCATATGTTAGACATAGGTGGATTAGAAGTTTCTAATGAGTTGTTAACTCGTAATCAGTACTTCAAGTCAGGGGGTATGAAAGCTGTAGCTGATGGGATATATAATAGAGCTGTTTCTAATTTAACAGACTATGGGTTTAATATACAAAACAACAATGCTGGTGCTATGAAAACTCCAGAAAGCATAGAAGCTTTCAAAGCTTCACTAAAGGCAGGTAACTACAATAAAGGTGATGTAATCTTTATTAATGGGAAGGTTATTGTATATACAGGTGTAGCAGATCGTGAAATGCGTGGCAATCCTTTCTTGGTACTCAATGAAAGAAATATTAACGAGGATTTTTAGTAACACATGGATCAATCTACAGTAGATTTTCTCGACTCTTTAGAAGAGAAAGAAGATAAAGATATTATACCTATAGATGAAAAGTCAGTTGAGGAAAGTTTAGCTGAACCTGAGCTTGAACCTGCAGTTGTGGATGGGGATAATTTATTACCACCAAGGGCAGATGATCCAGCGTTTATGGGTACAGAAGAAACTGAGTATGACTATGATGAAGATAGAAGATATAGGTTAGCTCTTGAAGATGAGAATGCCTTACTAGAAAAAATAGATAGCTTTAAAACAGAAGAAGAGTTAGAAGAGTTTTATGCAGAGACAAGTGCTAACTTTGCAAAGGGTGAAACAGAAGAAGGTGGTATCAGAACACCTGTAGATTGGTTAATATCACAACTACCCACAGAACATGTATTAAAATTTGGTATGCATCTTAATAAATTTGGTGCTATGACAGTAGATAACTTAGAGGGTTCACTCAATGCATTACAGGAGTTTTCTCCTAGTACTTTTGATGTACTAGATAGCGTTATAACAGGTAAGTATAGTAACACTGAAAACCCAGAAGGCTTAACCTCTTTTATTATGGATGGATTGGGTGCGGCTGGAGAGTTTGTAGAAACCTTACCTGCCCTTAATCAAGTAAGGGCTGTAGTAGATGTGGCATTATCTAGAGGAGTTCGTGGAACTGCAGGTGGTTTAACTAGACAAGTAATAAAAGAAAACAAACAACTAGATAAAATACGTAAAACTAAAACAGCAGGTGGTGCTTCTTTAGCATCAAGTGAAGTAGCTCAAATAGCTAAAGATAAAGCTGCAGGTATTGCCGCTAAGAATAAAGATGTGAGTGATGCTCTTATAAGAGATTTCCAAAATCAATCTGGTAAAATTATTTCTAAAACTGTTAATGGTCATTTAGTTATTGATCCACAACTTGTTAGTGAAGCTGGTAAAGAAGTCACACGTGAAATGTCAGAACTGGATGGTGGTTTACCTACTCGATTGTATAGAGGTAATGATTTTTTAACTGCACCTATACTACAACCAGATAAACATGATGCTTTAGTGGCGGCAACATCTGATTTACAGAAAAAGTTTCCTACAATCTTTGATAATGACAGACCCCTTGTTGATAACATGTTTGATCTTATTGTTAGTAAAGAACTTGAGGTTAATTCCCAAGATTTTATAAACACATTAGATGAATATGGTATGTCTTTTGAAGACTATGCTTTGAGTATTGTTAGTAGCGCATCAGAAGCTGGTACAATATTGGGTAAATGGAGTCAGATAAGAAAAAGTAAAGTTAGTAAGTTTGGTGAAGAAGCTATAGATAAGAATGTGGGTAATGGTAGACGTTACATTATGCGTGTTGAAAATGTAAGACGTGGTGGCCTTGTATCACAAATAGCTACTGCCGCACGTAACCTTACTTCTGGTGCTATTCGTATGCCACTAGAAAGTGTTGGTAATCTTATGGATGAAGCTATATACGCAATGCAAAATGATGGTATAGCCGCAGCTGGAAGTAAACTTGTTACAGGCCAAACATGGAAAGATAGTTTCTCTGGATTTAAATATATATTTTCAAGACCTGATGTTGCTAAAGATTACACAGATTTAATCTTACGTCAACCAGAACTAAAAGCACAGTTTAATGCTATGTTTAATAATTTAAATGAGATTCAAAAAATAACAGGGCGTGGTGAAGGTGGTATATTTGATACAACACTTAGTGCAGCTGAAGACTTTGTTGATTTTTTAAACACACCTAACAGGTGGCAAGAACATTTAATGAGGCGTGGTGTATTCTTTAGTGAACTACAAAGATTAGCTAGGCGTGAATATGGCATAGACTTAATAGAAGTCTTACAAGACGGTGGCCTTAAAGGTTTAATTAATAATGCATCTAATAGTGTATCTAAAAAACCTAACGCCCCTAGCTTCATATCACTAGTTGACGATGCAACTAAAAAAGCATTAGATATTACATACGCAAAACAACCTGATATAGATATATTTAAAGACACAACAAACTTTATTACTCGTAACGGGCTAACAGTAATTATGCCATTCCCTAGGTTTATGTTTAATAGTATGGAGCTTATGGGACAATTTGGTGCTGGGGGATCAATACCTTTATCGAAAGCTTTAATGAAAGTAGCTACAGGTGGTAAGGCATTTAAAGGTCCACTAACAGCTAAAGATAGGCAGCGCATTTCACGAAATTTACTAGGCTGGGGTGCAGTTGGTGCTGCATATTTTTGGAGAACATCTGAGAATGCACCGTCAGATTATGAGATGATACCTGTAGGTGACACAGAAAAAGGTGAAGATGCTATAATGAACACCACAGCCATATATCCAATGGCTCAATTCTTATACCTTGGTGAGCAATCAAAGAGATGGATTGAAGGAGACTTTACTGCTAAGTGGGATACACGAGAGTTTGTAGAGTTGTTTACAGGCAGTAACTTTAGAACAGGTGTTGGTGATTCTTTATTAGATCAAGTAGCAGAAATAGCTGGTGGTGGAGACTTTCTTGCCAACGAAAAAGCAGGTAAAAAAGCAGGTGAACTTCTTGGTAACTTTTTAGCTACTACTGTTGTCCCCTTTGCTCAAGTTATAGATATGGAGAGAGCTGCTGGTGTACGTGGTACGGAGTTTAAAGAAGTTGCTGAAGACCCTAACTTAAATTTTTGGGGTGCTTTTGGCGATGGCGTTATGAAAAAGTTTAGACAACGTGGTATGTTCTTGAGTCCAGAAGAGGAAGCATCACTTCCTACTAAAGAATATGCTGGATATTATAATGGTAAAGATAGGTCATACCCAACTGCTAAGTTCCTCGGTGCTACTATAACTAATGCACCTTCTGAAGACTTTGAATATCTAGCAAGGTTAGGTTTAGATTGGCGTGTACTAGGTAGTAAGTCAGGCGTACCTTCTATAAAGAACTTTGAAATAGGTTTCTTAAATGACAAGGTAATACCTCAAGTAGTTGAAACAGCTAAAGCTAGAGAAAAACAACTAATAGAAGAATACTATAATGAAGCTCCCAATATAACAAGAGAAGAGTTTACAGAGCGTGAGTTTGTAATAAATATACTACGTCAAGAAACAAAAACAAAAATTGATTTCTATAAAGAATATATGAGAGAAGCATCTGTAACTGCAGGTACTCCATATGTTAGATCATTAAATAAATGGAGGCGTGTGCCTAAAGGCTTGAGAATATCTACACAAACATATTTTGTTAGGTATCAAAAACGTCTTCCTGATCCATTGAATAAAGAAGACTTAGATAAACTTACAGAGTTTTCTAAAATAGTAGCAGACTTAAACAGACCATAAGAAAAAGGGGCAATCAAGCCCCTTCTTTTTTGTCTATCGTTTGTCTCCACTGCCACCTATAGTGCCAGCTTCTTTTCTTGCCGACAGTTTGTTTAGGTTCTCACCTGCAATTGCACCAAGAGTTAGATTTAAATCTGTGGCTAGTGCTGCACAGTACCATAGTACATCACCTAGTTCATCAGATATTTGTTGTCGCCAATCTGTGGGTCTATTGGCTGGTCCATCACGTATAAGTTTCTTAACCTTGTTTGCAATCTCACCTGCTTCACCTGCTAATCCAAGGGCTGGATACAGGATGCGATACTGTTCTTCATATATCGCAGTATCAGATGCGCTTGTTTGATATGTATTAAACTCTACCATGTTATACTTCTCCTTTAAGAACTGATCTGCTTCTTGTTGTAGTTTCATCCTTTGTTATCCTGCTCAAATTGTCATAGAAGGCTTTATTGAAACCTCTATTCCACTCACGATACTGCATAGTATCTTCACTGAATGGGTTAGAAATCCGCCCACGTTTAAAACCACTGTATCCCATTTGATGTTGTAGTTTTAACGGGGCATCATACTTACCTAACCCACGTGATTCCCTCATACGTTTAGACATAAGATATACCCTATGTTATTTTGGTTTAGCTTTCTTCTCTTTAGTTTTATCCTGTAAAGTTTTATTTAAATTAGCTACCAATGAATCTCCAACTTGTTTTAATGTGTATATTTGATAATCTAATTGTTTTTGTATATTACTATTATAAGTAATCTCATTTAACAACTTACTTTGATCTTCATTAAACTCATCTGTTTCATATTCTATTTCGTCTATTGTTAGTTTAACCATTTTGATTCTCCTTTAGATATTTAACTAAGTCTTCATAACCCCCGATGTAACTACCATCGGGAGAATATATTTGTGGGACAGTTTTAAAGTCTGCTTGTTTCATCATAGACAGTATCCATTTCCATCCACCTGATTCAACATTATACTCTGTATAACTTCTGTTGTAAAGATATAATAGCTCCTTTGACATACTACAAAAGCTACAGTTGTGTCTTGTTATTATGCTAAACATTTTTATCTCCTATATCAAATCTACAATTTCACACGCGTCCCCACTGCATGCTAGCGTTTGGCTACCTGCTGTGTTGTCTTCACTTTCATAGTCAGATAACTTAGACCAATCAATTGAAGATGGTAAGCTACCTAATGCTTTAAGATATGTTGACTTGTCACAATCTTGGTAAGGTGCTTGTTGATACGTGTGTTCACTAAATGGTAAGAATGATACACCCGACATTTCATCAAAGTGTTTGTATACAAATGCTCCTACTTCAAACCATTCATCATTCTTAACATTTATTGTGACACTAGGTTTGTGTTCACACCAGTTACGTTGATAAGCTAACCACATTTCTAATTGTTCAATGGCTGACATATCAGCAGTAACTGTTGCACCCTTTGGTGCTTTCATAGGAAAGCTAAACACAGTAGTCTGATCTGGTTTAAATACATCAGGCTCATGAGGTATACCCTGATCCATCATGAACTGTGTTAACGGGTCTTTGTTGTCTCCACGTACAGTCCTAATATAATAGGCTGAGTGACGAGCATGAATGCCACTGCTAGAGTCAACGAGTTGGCTGACAGTGCCACTTGGCTTAACGCAAGTGATAGCAGTAGATACAGGGATGCCAAGACGTTTAGACCAAGTAAAGTTAGTATTAACGGCGATCTGTTTGAGGTGCTCAAGAGTAGTCTCCAATCCTTTGTTTTTAAGTGTCATCAATGGGTTATCCATTATTCCTGTTAGTGACACGCCAAGTAATCTTTCTTCTTCAGTATTCTTTTGCCATATCTTACGTAAGTATGGGAACTTAGTGTAGCTAGATTGTATAGTACCAAGTATGGTAGCAAGTCTAACCTTTTCTGATAGAGTTTCCAATGTATCGGTTGCTCGTACAACAACCTCTGTTAAATTACAAAATTGTGATGGGCGTAAAATTATTTCGCTGCAAGGATTTGTACCGAACTCATACGTGTGATCACGCCTACTATTCTTAGCAGCTTGTACCTTAGATGCTTGTCTATTAAAGATACCACGCTCACCTGAGCCTGACTCAACCAATGCCATCCACTCACGCATGAAGGATAAGCTATCTGGCTTTTCAGTATATGATACAGAGTTGTTAGCTAGTGCACGTTGTGGATCATTCTCCCACCATGAGCCTGACTTAGCATGACGCATACGATCATCAGATAAATTACTCAATGAAATCATAGCACTACGGCGTACTCCACCTACAACTACTACCTCACCTATCTTACACATGATGTCATGACATTCTATAGATGATAGTCTGCGGTTCTGTGAGTCTTTAAATGTCTTGATCACAAAGTTAAACAGGTCTACCAATGGAGCAGGTCCTGATGCCCTACCACCAAATGTTTTTAGTGGTGCACCTGCAGGTCTTACTCTGCTTATATCCCATGTTGGTATCTCACCACTATAAAGTAATGCAATTAGTTGACGCAATGACTTAGCCCAACCTTCTTTACTATCCTTAACTACAATATTAGTCTCACTGTCAAACAGTGTAGGTACTTCTGGTAACTTAGATACAGACTGACGTTCAACAGAAAAACCTACACCAGTACCACACAGTAGTATAAACATAGCTTCATCAAATGCTACAGGTGTATCTACTGCTACGTATGAACAGTTATACATACAAGTATTGTCACGGTCTGCAGCTTTTCCTGCAGTCATTAAACCACGCATAGAAGGCATAACTTCTAAACCTAACACAGCTTCTTCTATTTCATTCTTAGTTTTATTATCTACTAAGTCTCTTATAATATTCTTAGTATACCTAGCTACTGTATCTCCCCAAGATTCTCTCCCTTCACCTTCAATGTATTTAGCATACCTAGATTTGTGAATAAAAGCTTGGTAGTCTGTTGGTAAATTATTGTTCATGCTAACTACTCCACTATCGTTTTAATTGATTTGATTGACATACCATCTACGTCATATATAAACTCTTGTAATGCATCTTGTACTTCGTCATGTATCTGACCATCTACAGGCATTGGGTATTCGTCTTCATCTAACTCAAGGGTCAAGAACACTTTTACTATCATGTTACTTTCTCCTCTAATGAAACTTAACGCTGATGATGTTTTCATCTACGCCAGTTATCTTTGACTCTTCTTCTTCTTTACTACCTTCTACTACATCATCTACTATTTCTGTAAGGAGTTCTCTAAAGTCTTCATTCTCTTCCATAGCAGGTATAGAAGCACACACCATCTGTGTTAGGTGCATCAGTTGATAATGATCGTTGTCACTCATTACATTGTCTTCTGTAGATATAGTACCTACCATCAACTCACCCGTCCAGTTACCCTTTTCATCTACAAAGGGAGACAACCTAATGATGTAGTCATTTGGATGGAAGTCTATTAATATGTTATCTTCTTTCATACGTATGCTATCTCCTCTTTATCTTTGTATATGGGCATGGTATTAAGTCAGGATGTTTATCCTTACCCTTTTCTTTCAGCCACTCCAATGGAATGATGCGGTCATTATATTGTATACCATTCTTTTCACACCATTGTCCATAGCTAGTTTTAGCACCCTTACTTATTTTTGAACGACTATTAGTAAATACAAATCGTATATCTAATTTAGGATGTTGCTCCTTTATTTTCAAATGCTTGCGACGATCTTCAGCTTTAAACATTCCTTTGGTTTCAATTATGATACCATTCTTTAATACAAAGTCAGGAGTATAAGAGCGATACATCAGGTCTTCCCATTCAATTTTAACTTCCTCATACTTGAACGGCATCTTATGTTCAATGAGGTAGTCTCTTGTCTTGACCTCTAGTCCACTCCTATATCCATGCTTTCTTGCGGCGGCATATTGTTTACCCTTCATAGGTTAGCCCTCGTTTATTTCAATGTAACTTACTATTGGTTTAACTCTAGCTTGGGATACCTTAGATGGTAGCTCTTGCATTTTTGGATAGCATTCAAATCTAAAGTCACAGAACTTACAGTTGTCATTTAATATTTTGTGTCCTGATGGTTTACCTCTGAACGTTTCTGGTACAGGGTGAAAACATCTTTCAAACTCATTCTTATTAACTGTATCAACAGTCTTCTGTATCTTATCTAACTCTACATCTAAGTCTAAGCCAGAGGCAGGTACATACTTGATGTTACCATTAGCCTTGTTGACTACCCACCAACCACCAACCTTTTTACCAGTAGCTTTTGCATAACCTGCAAGTTGACCAACATATCCAAATGGGTCACTCTTACTTAGTGTTTCGTATGATTCAAACTTGTTGCGGTATGACCAATCAGATGCTGACTTAACATCATCTAATGCACCATCCATAATTAAATCGTATGATCCTTTTATTGTATCTTCTTTTAGTTCGAGTTCTACAAAGTTATCTTTGTCGTCATAGGCTACACCTGCTTCAGTAATGATACCCTTGAATGCAGCTTCAACTATGTCTCCTAATAACATGTTCATAACAAACGTTGTCGGTTTGGGCAACGCTTTCTCTGGCTTGTTCTTAGCAAACCAGAGCTGACAAGTAGGCTTACCAATGTTAGACATTCGTAAACGAAACTCATCACGCCCTCTGCCCCCACCGAACTGTCGTCTTACAGCATCCATTACATCTTTACCAATCTGTGCTATAGTCTCTTCAGATATAGTTGATTTTCCAGATGTAGCATCTTCAAGATACTGATTGATCGCCAGTTCAGCAGGATGGTTCATTATACAAAGTCCTCTGCATCAATGTCTACAAACGCTTCAACAGTTTCTGTATCCACTTCCTCATTCTTATGCATGTTTTCATTCCATGTGTTGAGGATATACGTATTGTAGTTCTCAATCCATGCTATGAAGTTAGCAAAGACTTCCTGAGAATCATTGTCCATATCTAATGTATTACCTAGATCAATGTCCGCTTCTGGTACATAGAAGCTACTGCCATTTGGTAGTGGTACTTCTCTTGAAGTCGTAGTGATGTAGTGTTGTGGTAGTAACCTACGCATCTTAGTTAGCTTAGCAATCTGCTCACCCATAGTTTTGAATGCATCACGATTGTCAATCTCCCAGATGAATGGTGTTGACTCAATGTCAACTGGATTACCTTCAGCGTCAGTAGGATTTACTAACTCTACTGTACCAAACAAAGCACGCACACGTTTGATTGACTTGATTAAGTCTTTCATTGTGTCAGGTAGTGCTGCCCAATCTTTGATGAACCCTGCAGGTTTACCACAGTTGAAGCCACCATCATTGTCCTTCATGTCACTGTTGAGATCATTAGCCATGACAGTCTTAATAAACTTATTAGCTGTGTTATCATTACCCTTTACAAACTTCTTATACATGAAGCGTTGTAAGAAGGGACGTATGGATATTTTATCAGCATAGTATGTAGGACCATCTGGTATCTCTAGTTTGTATGCACCACCACCAATCACTTCTACGTTCTTCATCTTACCTGCAATCTCTTGCTGACCCATGATGGGTGTGTGATGAATGCGTAGTCGTGCTAGTGTACTACCTGCCTTACTAGTCTTTGGTGCATCAGCACCCATGCCCATAGCTTGTGCCATTTCTGCGAAGTTGTTTGTATCTATTGTTGTTACTGTGTTCATATGTCTTATCTCCTATATATGTTTATCAGACGAAAGGTAGTTATATCATATTACGTCTTTTGTGTCAAGCCAATTAGGACCAATCTTTGCTTCTAATAATAGTGGTATATTAAAGTCTAGTGACCACTTCTTATTCACAATTGGTATCAGCTTGTCGTTGGCTACTTGTATTATCTTGAGTACTGTTTCCTCTTCGTCTGGGTGTATGTCAATTACGATTGAGTCATGCACTGTGTTGACTACACAACTGCGTAGTTTGTTAGCCACCAGTAGCTTATCTATATAGATTAGTGAGATAGGCACGATGTCTGCTGTAGCAAATGATTGTACGGGATAGTTCTTAATCTGTGTGAAATATGTCACACCCCCAAATCGTCTACGTTGTACATCAGGGAATGCAAACTCACGCCCTGATGGTGTTGTTATCTTGCCAGTGTTTAATGCTTCTTTGGCAAGTGCGGTATGCCACTTAGCAATACCTGTATACTTCTTAGTGAACTGCTTGTAGTATGCTGCTTCTGCAGGTGATCTACCAAACCCACTCGCACCATACAGAGGAGCAAATGTGTGAGCCTTGGCATCTTGACGTGACATAGGTTGACCTGCATCACTTATAACCTTAGCAGTATAGCTATGCACATCAAAGCCTGTAGTAACCTCATCAATAGCAGTCATGTCTTGTGATAAAAATGCAGCAACTCTGAACTCTAGCTGTGCAAAGTCAGCTTCCATTATCTGTCCACCTTCCCATCTTGATACAAACACTTTCTTAACAGGGAATGTACCACCACGTGGCATGTTCTGCATGTTAGGGTCTGCACCAGATAGTCTGCCTGTACCTGTACGATGTTGTAGTAAACGTACATGTAGTAGGCCATCAGGCTTGACGTTGTTAGCAATACCACCAACAAAACTATTGAGGTAAGTCTCAACTGCTGATAGCCTACGTACATTCTGTAGAAATGTCTCAGCTTCCTTCATACCTCTGGAGCGTGCAACACCTTCGAGTAATACAAGGTTGTCTTTACCTGTACCAAAACCATTAGCACTAACCCACTTAGCAGTAGGTGGTGTGAACTTTAGCCCAGCAAACTTACCACTAATGTCAGTAAAAGTATATCCTGTAGCACTACAATCAGTGCATCTATTTGATTTAGCATAGGGTGTACCATCCTTCTTTTGTTTCCATATCTGTCCACTGCCATTACATGTACGGCATTGGTTTGCTTTCTGCTTATACAACTTAGTGCTGTATGCATTTAGGGTACGCTTATAATCTGCATCAGCCATGCGATCACTGAATAAGTCTACCCATTCTTTCTTATCATTAGGCTTACGGCTGTATATAACCCATGACAATTGCTCAGGGCTGTTAAGATTGATGGGTCTGTCACCCATTAGATCACTAGCCTGTTGTTCAACTGCAAGCTTCAATGTGTTACGTTCTTCTTCAAACTCTATACGAACCTTATCCAATGCAACCATATCTACCTTTAGACCACGTTGATATATACGTGCTAAGTGTATAGCTAACTGATTAGTCAACTTGATCGTTGGTTCTAGTGACTTGCATCCCTCGTATGATGTCTGCAAACGATTATACAATTGCTGTGTTGCATGTAGATCATGTGATAAATATTCTGCCAGTTCATCATGAGGTATATCACGTGTGGAATATCCATTCTTGAAGTACTCCTTTAGAGTGTCTTGTTTCTGTGTGTCTAACATGTAACGTTCTGCACATGCCTCAAGGGATAGTGGTTGCTTCTGTCCACGCTGTAATACATACTCACCTAGCATGGTATCAAATACCTCACCATCATATGTAAAGCCTGACTCCCACAACCACAGTAAATCGTGTGGCGCATTGTGTGCTACAAGCAGACGGGTATTGTCCAGTTTATCTTGAACAATACCCCGTCCATTTGCAGTAGGTGATTGCTCTGAATGATCGAATGTTACAATTGTTTCGTTATCGTTATCATCTAGCATACCCACCATAACAAGTGTGTTCTGTGGCTCGAAAGGATCAAGTTGAAGTTTACCTTCTCTTATTAATGTCGTGTTCTCTACGTCTAAGGTAAGTATCATGTTAGCTCCTATCTATCTCCTCTATATCTCTCATTAATTTATGAGCATGTCAAGAAGAGTTTTTTCTTCTGTGTTATTATTGCAACTCTCAACCTCTTTTAATATGTCAACAGCTTGTGACTGTGTTATCTTGAACCACTCACCATTGTTTTGCTTGTCCCAACCCACAGAAGCCTTACGTGCTGCAAGAATATGTGCTGAACGCTCTGACTCACTGCGATCTTCACAGTATACAGAGTGTACCAACTTGTAGTTTCGCATAGGTGAGCTTGTTTGGTAGCTACT
>MDSY01086031.1_pt1 | contig 15045 bp, 26 predicted proteins | sample 811131 | NCBI WGS metagenome assembly MDSY01 (sample SAMN05326643, study PRJNA326480) | marine metagenome | isolation source: seawater | place: Atlantic Ocean: South West | collected 2010 | reverse complement strand
CTTGCGGCGGACGCGGGTCGTCTCACGAGCCATGACGAACTACCCCTTACTTCTTCTTGCCGGCGATCGGCTTGGCTGGACCCTTGCGGGTACGTGCGTTGGTGTGCGTCCGCTGACCGCGAACCGGCAGCTTGCGGCGATGGCGCAGGCCACGGTAGCAGCCAAGGTCCATCAGACGCTTGATGTTCATCGACGTGTCGCGGCGCAGGTCACCTTCGACCATGTAATCGGCGTCGATCGTTTCGCGGATCTTGATAACCTCAGCGTCGGTCAGTTCGTTCACGCGGCGGGACGCGTCAACGCCCACCTTATCGCAGATTTCCTGTGCGAAGGACGGACCAATGCCGTGGATGTACCGCAGCGCAATGACGACGCGCTTGTTGGTCGGGATATTTACGCCTGCAATACGGGCCAATGCCGGTTCTCCTCAAGCGGACTGTTCAAACATTAAAAGCGCGCCGAGCCGGAAACGGTCCGCCTCGCGCGCCGGCGATTAAGCCTTAAGCTAAGAATGGAGGCTTATAGCCGTGGAAATTAACGCGTCAACAGCGGAATCCCAGCTTTATGCCGTCTCTTTCAGCGCAGCGTCGATCTGCTTTGCGACCTCGTCGATCGAGGCCATCCCGTCGACTTCCGTCAGGATGCTCCGCTCAGCGTAAATCGGCACCAGAGGCGCTGTGTCCTCATAGTACTTTTCAAGACGTTTCGAGAAGGTTTCCGGATTGTCATCCTTGCGCCCCTGCTCTTCAAAACGCTTGGTCACACGGGCCAGAAGCTGTTCGTCGTCCACCACGAGGCGGATGACGCGGTTCACTTCCGTGTCGCGTGACTTGAGCAGCTCGTCCAGGGCACCTGCCTGGCCAACCGTACGCGGGAAGCCATCGAAGATAAATCCGGCGGCCCCTTTGTTGGCGGTGAGCTGTTCGTCGATCAGGGCGATCACGATCTCGTCGGAAACGAGCCCGCCTTCGTCCATGATCTTGGCAACACGCTGGCCCAGTTCCGAGCCTGAGGCACGCGCAGCGCGCAACATGTCTCCTGTGGAGAGCTGGACGAAGCCACGCTCCTCAACCAGACGTTTCGCCTGCGTACCCTTCCCGGCCGCAGGCGGCCCGAACAGTATCAAATTCATTTTTTCCGGCCCCCGAGCTTCGACTTCTTGATCATGCCTTCGTATTGATGCGCAATCAAATGCGACTGTATCTGCGTCACGGTGTCCATCGTCACCGACACCACAATCAGCAGAGATGTCCCGCCGATGTAAAACGGGATTTCTGGAAAATAGCGCCGCAAGAGTTCTGGTAAAACACAGACAAAGGTCAAATAGAGCGCACCGATCACGGTCAGGCGAGTCAGCACATAGTCGAAGTAGGCGGCGGTGTTCGAACCGGGCCGGATACCCGGGATAAAACCACCATATTTCCGGAGGTTATCCGCCGTTTCCTCGGGATTAAACATGATCGAGGTGTAGAAGAACGTGAAGAAGATCACGAGCACACTATAGGAGATGATGTGCGTCCAGGTGCCGGCCGAGAAGTTCGCCGCAAGCCAGGACAGAACCCCGTTCACATCCGTGTCCGCTGCTGCACCGGCTGCGTTGCCGCCCATGAAGCCCACAACAGTGAGCGGCAGCATCAGCAGGGCCGACGCAAAGATCGGGGGAATCACGCCCGCCGTGTTGATCTTGAGCGGCAGGAAGCTCTTCTGCCCCTGGGCAGCGCCATGCGCCTGCTGGCGCTTCGGATACTGAATCAGCAGCCGCCGCTGCGAGCGTTCCATGAACACAATGAACACAACCAGAGCGATCACCATGGCGGCGATCGCGATGACGAACACCACGTTGACCGAGGTGGCTCGCGCCTGGCTGATAAGGTTTACGATAGCCTTCGGCAGCTCTGCCACGATACCGGCGAAGATGATCAGCGAGACGCCGTTACCGATGCCGCGCGCGGTAATCTGCTCACCCATCCACATCAGCAGCATGGTGCCGCCCGTGAGGGTCACCACGCCAGTCAGAATGAAGAACGGCCCGGCGATGCCATCGATCCGAACATGCGAGAGCCCGGAAGAGATCGCGAATGACTGCACCAGCGCGAACGCCAGCGTCAGGTAACGCGTGTACTGGTTGATCTGCTTGCGGCCCGCCTCGCCTTCCTTCTTCAGCTTTTCGAGCGTCGGAGAGGCCTGGGTCATCATCTGGATGATGATGGAGGCCGTAATGTACGGCATCACGTTCAGGGCGAAGATGCCCATCCGCTCCACGGCCCCACCGGCAAACATGTTCATGTTGCCGAGAAGACCGCCGGACTGGCTTTCAAAGATCGACGCGTAAGCGACCGGGTCGAGACCGGGAATCGGGACGAAGGTGCCGAGCCGGTAGAGCAACAACATGCCCAGAGTAAACAGGATGCGGTTCTGAAGGTCCTTGGCCTTGGCAAAGGTTCCCAGATTTACATTGCGAGCCATCTGTTCTGCGGCATTGGCCATCGACGCTCGATCTCCCTGAAAATGCGTGCGCCGCCAAAATCGGCGGCGTCACGGTGTTTGTGAAGGGGTTCCGGGTAAAAACCTCTGTTTATTCTGCAGCCGTGTCTTTCGCGGCACCCGTAACCGTCACCTTGCCGCCAGCCTTTTCAACGGCTTCGATAGCCGCCTTGGACGCGCCGGTCACTGTGATGTTGAGGTTTTTCGGAGCATCGCCCTTGGCCAGCAGGCGCACACCGTCACGGACGTTGCGCACCAGGCCAGAAGCCACGAGCGTCTCTTCCGTCACGTTGGACGGATCCAGTTTGCCAGCTTCAACAGCCTTCGCGACGCGGCCCAGGTTGACCCAGGACGTCGTTTTCTGGCCGCGCGGCGTGAAGCCACGCTTCGGCAGGCGCATGTAGATCGGCATCTGGCCGCCTTCGAAGCCATTGATGGCAACGCCGGAACGGGCCTTCTGGCCTTTTACACCGCGGCCGCCCGTCTTGCCCTTGCCCGAGCCGACGCCGCGGCCAATGCGCATGCGCTGCTTGGTGGAGCCTTCAGCGGGGGACAGTTCGTTGAGTTTCATCGTTCTATCTTCCGATACGTCTTGATGGTGAGGGCGGCGGGCGATGCGGCGCGAGGCCTTATTCGCCGACGACCTCTACCAGGTGGGCCACTTTGCGGATCATGCCGCGCACGGCCGGAGTGTCTTCGAGTTCCTTGGTCCGGCCAACCTTGTTCAGGCCAAGGCCAACCAGCGTCTGGCGCTGTGCAGGCTTGCGGCCGATTGGGCTGCCAGTCTGGCGGACGGTAAGCTTGGATTTCGACATGTCGTTATCCTTCCCTCGGCTCAGGCTTCAACGACGCCGGCTTCCGACGCACCATCGGTGCGACGGCCAACCACGTCCTGAACTTTCAGGCCACGTTTGGATGCAACGGAACGCGGGCTGGCTTGCCCCGTCAGTGCATCAAATGTGGCGCGAACCATGTTGTACGGGTTCGAGGAGCCGATCGACTTGCCGACGACGTCCTGGACGCCCAGCACTTCCATCACGGCACGCATCGGACCACCCGCGATCACACCGGTACCGGGAGGGGCTGCGCGCAGCACAACCTTGCCAGCGCCCCAACGGCCACGGCCGTCATGGTGCAGCGTGCGGCCTTCGCGGAGCGGGATGCGGACCATGTTACGCTTGGCTTCTTCCGTTGCCTTGCGGATCGCTTCCGGAACTTCGCGGGCTTTACCCTTGCCGAAGCCGGCCCGGCCCTTCTGGTCACCAACCACGACGAGGGCTGCGAAACCGAAGTTCTTACCCCCCTTCACGGTCTTGGCGACGCGGTTGATTCCAACCAGCTTGTCGACGAATTCAGACTGCTCCTCGTCGCGATCGCGATTCCGGCGGCCTCTTCCTCTTTCTTCAGCCATAGGGGCCTCTCCTTAGAATTTGAGACCGCCCTCACGGGCGGCGTCTGCCAGGGCTTTCACCCGGCCGTGGAACATGTAGCCGCCGCGGTCGAAAACAACGTCTTCGACACCGGCTTTCTTGGCCCGCTCTGCCAGGATCTTGCCGACCTGAGCAGCGGCAGACGTGTCAGCGCCGGTCTTGGCACCGCCGAGAACGTCCTTCTCCAGCGTCGAGGCCGAAGCGAGCGTGATGCCCTTCTCGTCGTCGATGATCTGGGCGGAAATGTTCTTGTGGCTGCGCGCAACCGACAGGCGCGGACGGCCTTCGGCGACCTTCCGGAGCTTTGTACGAACCCGCTGGGCGCGGCGCTGCATCTTTTCGCGTGAGCTTTTCATGGCGTTACTTCTTCTTACCTTCCTTACGGCGGACGTATTCGCCCGCGTAACGGATACCCTTGCCTTTATAAGGCTCCGGCGAACGGTACTTGCGGATTTCCGAGGCAACCTGGCCGACAGCCTGCTTGTCAGCGCCCGAAATGACGACTTCCGTCGGCTTGGACGATGCCAGCGTGATGCCTTCCGGCGCCGCGTAGACCACATCGTGCGAGAAGCCGAGGGCCAGTTTCACATCCTTGCCCTGCATCTGCGCACGATAACCAACGCCGACGAGTTCGAGCGTCTTTTCGTAGCCTTTGGACACGCCTTCAATCATGTTGGCAGCGCGCGACCGGGCGGTTCCCCACTGGGTGCGGGCAACGGCGTCAAGTGCCTGGGCGAACGTCGGCGGACGCTTGCCACGGGCTGTCTCGGCTTCGATCCTGGCGTTGGCAGCCTTCGTGAGGTCTTCACGCGGCATGACGGTCAGCTCATTGCCTTCCAGCTTCGGCGTGATGACTTCGGCAACCGTCAGGGAGAGTTCCCCCTTCGGGCCTTTTGCCTTGATCGTCTGTCCTTCGACCGTCACCGTAGTGCCGGCGGGGATCTCAATGGGGAGTTTTCCAATACGTGACATGGTGTTCTCCTAGAAGACCCGGCAGAGCACTTCGCCACCAACATTCTCTGTGCGGGCAACGTTATCGGACATCACACCTTTCGAGGTCGAAAGGATGGAGATGCCGAGGCCGTTACGCACCAGCGGAATGTCGGAGACCGAAGAGTACACGCGGCGGCCGGGCTTGGAGACACGTTTGATCTCCGAGATGACCGGCTGGCCTTCGTAATACTTGAGCTCGATTTCCAGGTTCTTGTGACCGTCTTTTTCGATTTCCGTGTAGCCGCGGATGTAGCCCTCCGACAGGAGAACCTCCAGCACACGACCGCGGAGCTTTGACGCCGGGGTGACAACTGTAGACATGCCGCGCATCTGAGCGTTGCGGATGCGTGTGAGCATATCACCGAGGGGATCAGAAATGTTCATGTGTACCCTCCTCTCTTACCAGCTGGACTTCACGAGGCCGGGGATCTGACCGTTCGAGCCAAGCTCGCGCAGCGCGATCCGCGACATTTTGAGTTTGCGATAGTAACCGCGCGGACGCCCGGATACCTCACAGCGATTGCGCACGCGGTTCGGTGCGGAATTGCGCGGCAGCTCAGCCAGTTTCAGGCGGGCCTTGTAGCGCTCTTCAAGCGACAGGTTTTCATCCATCGCCGCCGCTTTCAGCTTTGCGCGCTTTTCAGCGTAGCGTTCCACCATCTTCTGGCGTTTCGCGTTTTTCTCGATTGCGCTCTTCTTTGCCATGTCAGCAGTCTCCTGGGCGCTAGTTCCGGAACGGGAAGCCACACTCAGCAAGGAGTGCTTTGGCTTCTTCGTTGGTTGCGGCGGTGGTGCAGACGATAATGTCCATACCGCGAACGTCATCGACTTCGTCGTAATTGATCTCCGGGAACACGATGTGTTCCTTCAGACCCATGGCGTAGTTGCCACGGCCATCGAAGCTCTTGCCGTTCAGACCACGGAAGTCTTTCACGCGCGGCAGGGCAATGTTGGTCAGACGATCGAGGAACTCGTACATGCGGTCGCGGCGCAGGGTGACCTTGCAGCCGATCAGCATGCCTTCGCGGAGCTTGAAGCCCGCGATCGACTTGCGGGCCTTCGTGGCCACCGGCTTCTGGCCGGCGATCCGCTCAAGCTCGGCCAGGGCCGACTTGATCTTCTTAGAGTCCGCCACAGCTTCGCCGACGCCCATGTTGATCACGACCTTGTCCAGTTTCGGGACCATCATCGGGTTCGAGTAGTTGAACTGATCCTGCAGCTTGGCACGGATCTGTTCGCGGTACTTCGTCTTCAGACGGGGTTCGTATGCCTTAGACATCGATGGATTCCCCAGAGCGTTTGGCATAGCGCGTCTTGCGGCCATGCTCGTCGGTTTTGAATCCCACGCGGACGGCCTTGCCATCGCGCGGATCGGTGAGCGCCACGTTCGAGACGTGAACCGGTGATTCAAACGTCTTCAGACCGCCGGCATCTGCCTGGGACGGCTTCTGGTGACGCTTCACAACGTTCACGCCGCGCACGACGACGCGGTTCTCATCCGGGATCACCTTCAGGACTTCGCCCGTGGTGCCCTTGTTCCGGCCGGCGATCACGACAACCGTGTCGCCCTTTTTGATCTTCGCAGCCATGTTACAGGACCTCCGGGGCCATGTTGGCGATCTTGACCTGGTTCTTGCCGCGCAGTTCACGCGGAACCGGGCCGAACACACGGGTGCCGATCGGCTCGCCATTGTTGTTGATCAGGACGGCAGCGTTCGTGTCGAAACGAATGGTGGAGCCGTCCGGGCGGTTGATGTCTTTCGCCACGCGAACGACGACGGCCTTGCGGACATCCCCCTTCTTCACGCGGCCTGTCGGGATCGCTTCCTTCACGGAGACCACGATCACGTCCCCGACGGAGGCATAACGACGGCCTGCGCCACCCAGCACCTTGATGCACTGGACGCGGCGCGCGCCGGAGTTGTCAGCCACCCGCAGGTTGGTCTGCATCTGGATCATGCGTCACTCCCTTCGCCGGTTACGAGTTCCCAACGCTTCAGTTTGGACTTCGGCGTGCACTCTTGAATGGTGACGATCTGCCCTTCGACGGCGGCGTTGGCCTCGTCGTGAGCGTGATACTTCTTAGAGCGGCGAACGATCTTCTTCATCACTGGATGAGTGAAGGTCCGTTCGACGCGGACGATTGCGGTCTTGTTCTGCTTGGCGGAGACCACGACGCCTTCCATGATACGCTTGGGCATGATCCCTCTCCTTACGCCTGACCGGCCTGAGCCTTCTCACGCATCAGAGTCTTCACGCGAGCAATGTCGCGGCGGACTTCAGAAACGCGGGAAGTTTTTTCCAGTTGGCCGGTGGCCGCCTGGAAACGCAGGTTGAACTGTTCCTTCTTCAGCTTCACCAGATCATCCTTGAGCTGGTCAGCCGATTTCGTCTTCAAGTCATCGAGACGCGCTTTGGTCTTGCGAGCCATGATCAGATCCCCTCGATACGCTTGATGATTTTGGTCTTGATCGGAAGCTTGGCAGCGCCGAGGCGCAGAGCTTCGCGGGCAATGTCTTCCGGCACACCGTCGATCTCGAACAGGATGCGGCCCGGGGCAACGCGGGAGACCCAACGGTCCACCGAGCCCTTGCCTTTACCCATACGCACTTCGATCGGCTTGGCCGACACCGGCACGTCCGGGAAGACGCGGATCCAGACTTTACCCTGACGCTTCATCTCGCGGGTAATGGCACGGCGGGTCGCTTCGATCTGGCGCGCGGTCACGCGTTCCGGCTCGAGCGCCTTCAGGCCGAACTCGCCGAATGCCAGCGAGAAACCCGCCTTGGAGTTCCCGCGGATCTGGCCTTTGAAGGCCTTGCGGAATTTGGTTCGCTTCGGTTGACGCATCTCTTATGCTCCGGCGGTCTGTGCGCCCGTTGCCGGGCCGCGCTGGTTAGCATTTGCACGTGCACGGGACTGGCCGGACGATTCCAGGCGCTTGTCCTGTGCCATCGGGTCGTGCTCCAGGATCTCGCCTTTGTAGACCCAGACCTTGATCCCGATGATGCCGTAGGTGGTTTCGGCTTCGGCAGTGCCGTAGTCGATGTCGGCGCGCAGCGTGTGCAGCGGCACGGACCCTTCAGCATACTTTTCGGTACGGGCGATCTCGGCGCCGCCAAGACGGCCGGCAACCATGATCTTCACACCGTCTGCGCCAAGGCGCATGGCGGACTGAATGGCCCGTTTCATCGTGCGGCGGAACGAAGCCCGGCGCTCAAGCTGGCGTGCAATGTCGTCGGCGATCAGCGTGGCGTCGATTTCCGGCTTGCGGATTTCAACGAGGTTCACGCGGACTTCATCCTCGGTCATCTTCGACAGGTCCTTGCGGAGCGTCTCGATGTCCCCACCCTTCTTGCCGATCACGAGACCCGGGCGAGCCGTGTGGATCGTGATGAGGCACTTCTTGTGCGGGCGTTCGATGATGATCTTCGAAATGCCGGCTTGCTTGAGGCGCTTGCGGATTTCCTTGCGGATCCCGATGTCCTCATGCAGCAGACGGCCAAAATCGGCGCTGTCTGCGTACCAGCGGCTGTCGGACGTCCGGTTGATACCGAGACGCAGGCCGATCGGATTTACTTTCTGACCCATCAGGCAGCCTCCGCTTCCATGCTCGTGTCACGCAGCACAATGGTGAGCTGCGCGAAGGGTTTCTGGATCGGTGCAGCGCGGCCACGGGCACGGGCCCGAATACGCTTCATCACCAGGTTCTTGCCAACGTGGGCCTCGGCGACGACCAGGCTGTCGATGTCGAGGTTGTGGTTGTTTTCAGCGTTCGCGATAGCGCTCTGCAGCAGCTTGCGAACATCCTTGGCCGGACGTTTCGGCGAAAACTGAAGCTCAGCCAGAGCCCGCTCGACCGGAAGGCCGCGGATCTGCTGTGCCAGCAGGTTCAGCTTCTGCGGGCTGGAACGGTACATGCGCAGGACAGCGCGCGACTCGTTCGAAGCCTGCTTAGGAGGATTCTTGGCCTTACCCATGGCTTACTTCCTCTTCGCTTTCTTGTCCGCGCCGTGGCCGTAGTAGGTGCGGGTCGGGGCGAATTCGCCGAACTTGTGACCCACCATCTCTTCCGACACGGTAACGGGGATGAACTTGTTGCCATTGTGGACCTGGAAGTTCAGGCCAACGAATTGCGGCATGATCGTCGAGCGACGGGACCAGGTCTTGATCACAGTGCGCTTCTCGGAGGAACGGGCTTCCTCTGCTTTCTTCAGCAGGTAGCCGTCGACGAACGGGCCTTTCCAGACAGAACGGGGCATGTCTCGTGGCTCCTGTTAGCGTTTCGCGTTACGGCGACGGATGATGAGACGATCCGTAGCCTTGTTCTTGCGGGTCTTGGGACCGCGGGTCTTCTTGCCCCACGGCGTCACCGGGTGACGACCGCCGGACGATTTACCTTCACCACCACCGTGCGGGTGGTCGACCGGGTTCATCACGACACCACGGACAGACGGGCGCTTGCCGAGGTGGCGCTTGCGGCCAGCCTTGGAGAGCACCTGGTTCATGTTGTCCGGGTTGGACACAGCACCGACAGTTGCCAGGCAGGTATCCATCACCATGCGCAGCTCGCCCGAGGTGAGCTTGATCTGAGCATAGCCACCATCGCGGCCAACAAGCTGGGCGTAGGTACCGGCAGAGCGGACCATCTGGGCGCCCTTTTGCGGCTTCAGCTCGATGTTGTGGATGATCGTCCCGACCGGGATGCTTTTCAGCGGCAGCGTGTTGCCCGGCTTGATGTCAGCCGTTGCGGAAGTGATGACGGTGTCACCGACTTCCAGGCGCTGCGGCGCGATGATGTAGGACAGCTGGCCGTCCTCATACTTGATCAGCGCGATGAAGGCCGTGCGGTTCGGATCGTATTCCAGACGCTCGACGGTCGCCGGAATGTCCCAACGGTTACGCTTGAAGTCGACCTTGCGGTACAGCTTCTTCGCGCCACCGCCGATACGGCGTGCCGTGATGCGGCCTTTGTTGTTGCGTCCGCCCTTCTTGGTCAGGCCCTCGGTGAGCGCCTTGACCGGCTTGCCCTTGTGGAGCTCGGAACGGTCGACCAGAACGAGCTGGCGGCGGCCGGGCGAAGTCGGATTGAATGTCTTCAGTGCCATAATATTCGTCCTTCCCGCTTACAGGCCCGTCGTGATGTCGACAGACTGGCCTTCAGCAAGCGTCACAATGGCTTTCTTGATGTCGGAACGACGTCCGGCATAGCCACGGAAGCGCTTGGTCTTGCCCTTCTGGAGGATCGTGTTGACCTTGGTCACGTCGACCTTGAACAGGGTCTCGACTGCGTCCTTGATCTGTTTCTTGTCGGCATCGATAGCGACTTCGAACACAATCTTGTTCTGTTCGGCGACCAGCGTCGACTTCTCGGTGATGAGAGGACGGCGCAGGACGTCGTAGTGATGGGGTTGCACGTCAGCCATGACGATCAGGCCTCCTTCGATCCGTCGAAGCGCGCCTGGATACCCTCGGCAGCTTCCTTGGTGATGACCAGCGTCTTGCGGCGCAGAATGTCGTAAACGTTCAGGCCAGCGACCGGCAGCACGTCGATGTTCGGGATGTTGCGCGCAGCCTTGGCGAAGTTCTCGTCAACTGCGGAACCCGAAATGATCAGCGCGTTCTCGATGCCGAGACCTGCAAACTGGCCAGCCAGTTCCTTCGTCTTGGCGGAGGTGAGCACAGCGTCGTCCAGAACGAGGATCGCTTCGCCCTTCACTTTCGAAGACAGCGCATGGGCCAGAGCCATCTTGCGGACTTTCTTCGGCAGGTCGTGGGCGTGGCTGCGGACGCGCGGGCCGTGGGCAATGCCGCCACCGACGAAGATCGGTGCATTGCGCGAACCGTGACGTGCGCCGCCGGAACCTTTCTGGCGGATGTACTTCTTCGTCGTGCGGTTCACTTCACCGCGCGACTTGGTCTTGTGCGTACCGGCCTGACGGCGAGCGAGCTGCCAGCGAACGGTGCGCTGCAGGATGTCGTCGCGGATCTCGTCGATTCCGAAGATCGCATCGTCGACCGTGATATTGCCGGCAGCCTTGCCAGCCAGGGTTTTGACTGCGAGTTCCATTATTCGGCGCTCTCTTGATTGGTGTTGCCTTCAGCGGCCTTGAACGAACCGGCTGCCGGCGTATCGGCGTGCGGAGCCTTCTTCACTGCGTCGCGGATTTCGACGAAGGCGCCATCGTGACCCGGGACAGCACCCTTCACGAGGATCAGGCCACGATCGACGTCCGTACGGACGACTTCGATGTTCTGGGTGGTCACGCGCTCAACGCCGTAGTGACCGGCCATCTTCTTGCCTTTCCAGACACGGCCCGGATCCTGGTTTGCACCGGTCGAACCGTGGGAACGGTGAGAGATCGACACACCGTGGGTCGCGCGGAGACCACCGAAGTTCCAGCGCTTCATGGCACCGGAGAAACCTTTACCGATGGTCAGCGCAGCAACATCGACTTTCTGGCCGATGGCAAAGTGGTCAGCAAGAACCGTCGCGCCAACTTCCGGCAGGTCGCCGGAGACGCGGAATTCTTTCAGCTTACGCTTCGGCGCAACGCCGGCTTTCGCGAACTGGCCGCGCAGCGCCTTCGTGGTGCGCTTGGCCTTCTTGTCGCCGACACCCATGATCACGGCCTTGTAGCCGTCCGTCCGGGTGACTTCGCCACCCTTCTTGGTGGTGACGGTGCGCTCGTCTTCCGTGCGCACGCCGACGACCTGACAGCCGTCGAGCGACAGGACGGTCACGGGAACGTGACGGCCCTGCTCATCGAATACGCGCGTCATGCCGACTTTGCGGGCAAGCACGCCGGTACGGGCTGCTGGCAGAGCCATTAACGGCCTCCCTCAAGCTTGATTTCGATGCCGACGCCGGAGGACAGGTCGAGCTTCATAAGCGCGTCGACGGTCTGCGGGGTCGGGTCCACGATGTCGAGGATGCGCTTGTGCGTGCGGATCTCGAACTGTTCGCGGGATTTCTTGTCGATGTGGGGCGAGCGGTTCACGGTGAAGCGCTCGATACGTGTTGGCAGCGGGATCGGGCCTTTGACTTCAGCGCCCGTGCGCTTTGCCGTGTTCACGATCTCTTTCGCCGACATGTCGAGGGCGCGGTGATCGAAGGCTTTCAGCCTGATCCGGATATTTTGTCGTTCCATCGTCTCGGTCCGTCCGCACAAAACACATCCGCCCGTGGGCAAAACAGCATGCGCCCGGGCGTCCGTGGGATTGAATTGTCTGTTTCGAGGGAGCGTTCGCTGATTAAAAAGCGCTGCCATCCCGGCGAAGTGGGCGGTCTATGGGATAGTCACCGCCCCGTCAACTCCTGCCCGACGTATTTTTGCTGTTGATCTGCAGTGACAGCGGGCGGTCTGGCCACCGGCAGGAAGGACCCCTGCCCGCATGATGACACCGCCGGGACATGCCAACGATAAACCCGGGCACAAGCATAGTTAACCGATCCGGACCGGATTCCAAAAAGATTCAAAGGAAATCGTCGGGAGATCCCAGCAATCTTCACCGAAATTTTGTGGATTCCTGAGACGGTCGGCTCAAACAAGATGGCAGGGTAGACAATGAATACAGTCAGAAAAATCGACGCGAGCTGGCCAGAGCCCGACAACCAGCCGGAAGAAGGCGTCGGCGCCTTCGAACTCCTCAAACACCTCCGGTCCGAATTCGAAGGCCAAGAGGCGCGCGATCTTGAGCTGACTATTCTCATGCCGTGCCTGAACGAAGCCGAGACTCTCGCCACCTGCATCCGCAAGGCACGCGACTATCTGGACCGCGCCGGAATCAAGGGCGAGGTCCTGATTGCCGACAATGGCAGCACAGACGGCTCACGCGAAATCGCCAAGGAAGAAGGCGCCCGAGTCCAGCCGGTGGCCGCACGCGGCTATGGCGCGGCCCTGATCGGCGGCATCCGGGCAGCCCGCGGCAAGTATGTCATCATGGGCGACGCTGACGATTCCTATGATTTCGCCAATCTCGACGCCTTCGTCTGGGAACTGCGCGAAGGCGCACAACTGGTCATGGGGAACCGGTTCGAGGGCGGCATTGCGCCAGGCGCCATGCCTTTCCTCCACCGGATGCTCGGCAACCCGGTCCTGTCCTTTATCGGCCGCCTTTTCTTCAAGATCCCGGTCGGTGATTTCCATTGCGGCCTGCGCGGTTTCAACCGCGACGCCATTCGCGACCTGAAACTCTCCAGCCCGGGCATGGAATTCGCCAGCGAGATGGTGGTGAAGGCATCCCTCAATGATCTCGACATCCGTGAAGTGCCGACCACCCTGTCCCCGGATGGCCGGACGCGGGCGCCTCACCTGCGCACCTGGCGGGACGGCTGGCGTCACCTCCGCTTCCTGCTGCTACACAGTCCGAAATGGCTGTTCGGCGTGCCCGGCTCCACCTTGCTTGGCGCTGGCTTGGTCGGCATCGCTGCCCTGATCGGCGGCCCATTGGAAATTGGCGGTATCCGGTTCGACCTGCTGACCCTGGTGGCGTCCTGCTTCTCGGTGATCCTCGGCGTCCAGCTGTTGACCTTCTCGCTTCTGACGCGGGTCTATGCAGGTGAGTTCGGCGTGCTGCCGACGTCGAAGCACCTCGATCGGATCCTGCCTTTCCTCACGCTGGAGCGACAACTCCAGCTGGCAGCCATTCTCTGCATTGCGGGGCTAGCGGGTGCGGGCGCCGCCTTCTCCGGCTGGGCCTCTTCCGGCTTTGGCGACATCGTGGGCAGCTCCACGCTGCGCTGGTTCTCCCTGTCGCTGACCTCCGTCGCGATCAGCGTCCAGCTCGCCGCAGCCGCCTTCCTGGCCTCCTTCATCCGCCTGCCGCAATCGGGCAAGTAACCTCGCCCGGACAGAACGGAAATCCAGATACAAAAAAGGCCGCCCTGTTTGGGCGGCCTTTTCGATTCTGTGAGGCGTTGGCCGTAAAGACTTAGTCTTTGATGGCCGAGACGACGCCGGCGCCGACCGTGCGGCCACCTTCGCGGATGGCGAAGCGCAGGCCCTGGTCCATGGCGATCGGCTGGATCAGCTCGACGTCCATTTTCACGTTATCGCCCGGCAGGACCATTTCCTTGTCGGCCGGAAGCGTCACAACACCTGTCACGTCCGTCGTACGGAAGTAGAACTGCGGACGGTAGTTGGTGAAGAACGGCGTGTGACGGCCACCCTCTTCCTTGGTCAGGATGTAGGCTTCGGCTTCGAACTTCGTGTGCGGCGTGATCGAGCCCGGCTTGCAAAGCACCTGGCCGCGCTCAACGCCTTCACGGTCCACACCGCGCAGCAGCGCACCGATATTGTCGCCAGCCTGGCCCTGGTCGAGCAGCTTGCGGAACATTTCAACGCCCGTGCAGGTCGTCTTCGTGGTGTCGCGGATACCGACGATTTCGATCTCGTCGCCCACTTTCAGGATGCCCTGCTCGACACGGCCGGTCACAACCGTACCACGGCCGGAGATCGAGAACACGTCTTCCACCGGCATCAGGAACGGCTTGTCCAGCGGACGTTCCGGCGTCGGGATGTACTCATCCACAGCCGCCATCAGCTCAAGCACCTTGTCCTTGCCGATCGCATCGTCACGGCCTTCGACAGCCGCCAGCGCAGACCCGGCAATGATCGGAATGTCGTCGCCCGGGAATTCGTAGGACGACAGAAGCTCGCGCACTTCCATCTCGACCAGCTCGAGCAGCTCTTCGTCGTCAACCTGGTCGACCTTGTTCAGGAACACGACCAGCGCCGGCACGCCAACCTGGCGGGCAAGCAGGATGTGCTCACGCGTCTGCGGCATCGGGCCGTCAGCGGCGTTCACAACCAGGATCGCGCCGTCCATCTGGGCGGCACCCGTGATCATGTTCTTCACATAGTCAGCGTGTCCGGGGCAGTCGACGTGGGCATAGTGACGGTTGGCCGTCTCGTATTCCACGTGCGCGGTGTTGATCGTGATCCCGCGCGCCTTCTCTTCCGGTGCAGAGTCAATGTCTGCATAGGATTTCGATTCACCGCCGGATGCCTCAGACAGCACCATCGAAATCGCTGCCGTCAGCGTCGTCTTGCCGTGGTCAACGTGGCCAATCGTGCCGATGTTCACGTGCGGCTTGTTACGCTCAAACTTTGCCTTGCCCATCGGGCCTCTCCTT
>MDSY01090627.1_pt1 | contig 15046 bp, 14 predicted proteins | sample 811131 | NCBI WGS metagenome assembly MDSY01 (sample SAMN05326643, study PRJNA326480) | marine metagenome | isolation source: seawater | place: Atlantic Ocean: South West | collected 2010 | reverse complement strand
CTTTGGCGCCTCGTTTGGCCTGACTACATTAGTGGAACTTTTCGGCGTTTGGGTTGGGTTCACAATCTGATCACGAGATCCTTGAATCGTCTCTAAGGCTTTCAGTCCTGACTGCATTGTCGGCAAATCACTGGCCGCACTGCTAGGGCCATTCTGAATTAGCAGGGCTTCAGGCGCTTTAGGAACAGCGCTATTTCTAGCCGGTCCTGACGTGCGGCTAATATCATATAACGATTCTCGGCTTTCAGTCAGGGTAGTTGGTACCGCTAATTTTCCTAGTGTTGACGTATCTAATAACAACTCTTGTTCAAGCGCCGCACCACCGACTCCATCAGTCATTAGTATTTCGATTAGATCTGCATCAAGCCCCTGAGATTTAGCATAATCAGCAATTACATCTTGTGAAGGCTCTGCGCCTCCGAGACCAAGTTCTATCCCTCCCTTCAAAGTACGCGTCTGCAGCTTACTGTCGCTTTCTCTTATAGGAGCTTCATTGCCGCTTTCCTTTGCACCGTTGCCGCTTTTTGCCGCCGCCCTATCCATTAGCTTTTCATCCAATATAGCGCCAAAGGGATTATCTTTATTTTTGGTATTCTCTTGTAAGCCGTCATTAACCCCAGTTTCGCTGGCTTCTGGTAGCTTTCCAGAACCTAGAAACAAGCCGTTGAGTTCGAACATAAGCCAGTAACTCCATGTGATTGATAGTAATTACATAGGTCGTAGCAATTGGTATGCCAAGTATTTTTTAGCGCTGCGGGTGAGTCTTATTTTTGATATTGAATTGAATCGTGCTTTGCGAATCAAGCGCTTTAGTATCCGCTATATGTTGTATTTTATGTTGCTTATTAGCCTCTCTTTGTACCAACTTTTGATGCTTCAGGCGTTCTTGTTCTGCGGCTAACAGAGCCGTTTTTGCCTGCGAATACCTTAGCGTTGCCTGTTTGATTTCATGGCTGGTTCGCTGGTTGATGTCCTGGAGCTGGGCAATAAATTGCCTGTAGTTAGTCGCCTCTGCTGTGCTGTGGTTTTCACTCTGAAGCAATCTTAAGCGCTCGGCATACTCTCTGATTAGTTGCTCAATTTTTTTCCTGCGGCCGAGGGCTTGCTCCTTTCGAAGTAGCGCTTTTTGCAGAGTACTGTGCGCTGTACCTGACTTCCTTTGCGCAGTTAATAACAAAGTGTCCCAGATAGACTTGGAGTGGCTATTCATACTTCTGCCTCCAACAATTCATCTAGCATGGTCCAACTTTGGGTTATGCTAACTGTTTCAGTGCAGGGCTGTTGTAATAGTGTTTCCATGCCTTGTCTGAGCCTAATAGCTTCGTCCAAGTCATCGTTGGATCCTGGCTCATAGGCGCCAACTTGAATAAGATCTTGGTTCTGCTGATAGAGCGCCCAAAGCCGCCGCAATCGATTCGATGTATTTTGCTGATCTTGGGTCACCAAACTGTTCATCACTCTTGAAATTGACCCTACTAAATCAATGGCTGGATAGTGCGCTGCATCTGCGAGTTCTCTGGAGAGCATAACCTGACCATCCAAAGATGCCCGCGCTATATCAACCACTGGGTCTGATCGATCATCGCCTTCGGCTAGTACCGTGTATACGGCGGTTATTGAGCCAATCCCTTTTCGGCCCACGCCCGCTCTTTCAATCAGCTTAGGCAACAGCGCAAATACCGACGGAGGGTATCCTTTGACGGTTGGCGGCTCACCTATTGCAAGGCCTATTTCTCGCTGTGCGTGCGCTACTCGAGTCAAGCTGTCACAGAGCATCAACACATTTTTCCCAAGATCTCTAAAGTATTCAGCAACCAGATGGGTTAAATTAGTCGCCTTCAGTCGCATCACAGGGGAGACGTTGGCGGGCGCAGCTATGACTACTGCCTTTGTCATTCCTGCTTCACCCAAAATTTGATTAATAAATTCTTGAACTTCTCGACCTCGCTCACCAATCAGTCCGATTATCACCACATCTGCCTCAGTATTTCGTGTCAGCATCCCCAACAGCATACTTTTGCCCACGCCTGATCCAGCAACCAAGCCAATGCGTTGTCCTCGTCCAAGCGTTAAACAGGTATCAATTGCTTTTATTCCTGTATCGAGCACTCTTTCAATAGCTCCGCGCTCCATAGGATTTATCGCCACCCCCTCTAGGCTGAGCTGGTCAGTGAAACTAATAGGCCCCTTACCATCGACAGGATTGCCCAATCCATCAATAACACGACCAAGCAATTTCTCGCCTAGTCGCGCTTTAGTATGGTTCGAGCGCAACCAAACTCTAGATCCTGGTCCAACGCCACCAGGATCTGTATATGCCATCAAATAAATAAGATCATCTTGAAAACCGACCACTTCGGCGTCTATAACCGTTCCTGCATCCAAGTTTTCTACCTGACAATGCGCCCCTAGCGGTGCGGAAATACCCCTAGCTTCGAGGGTTAGCCCGACTACCCTTACAAGCTTACCGCTTAAGACTGGCTTTGGTGCTCGTAGTTCACTGACGTGGCGATCAACCTGATGGGTGAACTCAATCATCTGATTGGCTCTCTGCTGTCCCATCGACAGTGTCGTTATGGGCGGTATTTATATAGTCAGCCTGAGATGAAAGATCTGGGTCTTGTTGCTCAGGTTTTGATTGTTGTTCTACTGACATGTCCGGCCTCTCCAAATCTTGAGGCTTAAAGATTCCGTCTGCGAGAGCATGCAAGCGATACTCTAAGAAATCTTCTATCGCAGTATCACCACAGCTCAGTACGAGACTACCTGGGGATATTTTTTCGTCAGCCCTGAAGTCTATTTGCGGAAATTCTTCTATGAACTTAGCGGCTAGCCGTGCTCGATCTTGTGTGCTTAGGTTGATGATAATTGGATCGGAGCTCTGATGCCCAAGGTCGACTACAGTTTCTTTGATGAGACGCTCAATGGCCGTGCTAGACAGTGTTAATTCGCCTCTGACCAATTGCTCGGCAAGATGGACAGCGAGCTTTTTTAAAGGCTCATAGAAAGCCCTCATGTCGCCCTGTGCAATACTTATGCTCTCAATTAACTGCAAAAACTGCTGTTGAGTTGTGTCAAACTGTTGCTTAGCCAGATCTGTTCCTCGCTCAAAACCGTCCTCAAAAGAAGTTCGCTTTTGTTGCTCAAACTCTATTCTATTAATCTCGGCATTTTCTTTTAGAAGATTACCCTCAGTTATTTCTGCTTGGTCTGGCGGGCCTAACATAACATCAGTCTCTGGCGGTAGGCTATGCTCAGAGGCATCTAGCTCTGAGCTCATCCAAGGACGAAAGGCGTCTGCCTGAGGGCTCTTTGCCCCGTCATCCCATGGTGCCAACACAAATGTATTATCAATGTTTGCGCTCTGTAACAGATTGTGGGTTCGCCAAGTTTCGCCTGCCGGCCTATCAGACAAAGTCTTCTCCTCCACCCGCAAGCATAACCTCACCATCGTCGGATAGCTTCCTTGCTACACGTAATATACTCTGCTGAGCAGCCTCTACTTCGCTAAGTCTTACTGGCCCCTTGGCTTCCATATCATCTACAAATATCAATCGCGCTCGCTCCGACATGTTTTCCAAAAACTTATCTTTAATAACTTGATCTGCACCTCTAAGAGCGACCATCAAATCATCTTGCTCGATGCTACGAAGCAATGTTTGGATGCTTCGGTTATCCATTTCACCGAAGTTATCGAAAGTGACCATTTTTTCCTGAATATTAGTGGCCAGCTCTGCATTATTAACTGACAAGCCAGCCATGATATTTGCTGCAATATCTGATTTTGAATAGTTCATTATTAGTGCTGCAGCCTCGATCCCACCTAGGGATGAAACCTTTGCCGATGAATTTGAAAACTGCTTAGATACAACATGTTCCAGGGCTTGCATTGCAGATGGCTGTACAGAGTCTAAAACCGAAATACGCTGTAATATCTCTACATGCTGGTCCTCCGGCAACCAGCCAAGTACTTCTGCAGCGGGCCCACTCTCAAGCACAGCAAGAACAATTGCAGCGACCTGAGGATGTTCGTTAGCGATTATTCCAGCAATCGACTCTGCATCCATCCACTGCAACAGCTCTAGTCCTCGATTATTCGCTGGCGGCATTATCTTCGCTAACACAGTCGCGGCCTTGTCTTCTCCCAGCGCTCTGTTCAAGACATTAGTAATATAGTCTGAAGAGCCTAAACCAAGGTTGGTTTGTGTTTTAACGGTTAGAATAAATTCATCTAGAACCTGGTTGACTGTGCTTTGTGACAAGCTTGCAACACTCACCATAGCGGCACTGAGATCGTTTACCTCTTTTGCATTAAAAAACTGCATAATATCCGCTGCCTGCTGCTCTCCAAGAAGAAGCATGATGACAGCTGCCTTCTCGCTGCCCGTCATCGCTTGGAAGGCTGAATCCAGCAAAGCGCTATCTCTGCCCTCAAAGATCGGTTGTTTTGGTTCTATTGCTGGTGCTTTTGCCATTATTTTCTCCTGTTACAGCTTGCCTTCTACGCTGTGCCAATCATTGCCTTGAGTACATTTGCCACGCGCTTGGCATCATCAGCTACCAGCAATCTCACCAGCGAGACTTTGTCATCATAGGTATTTGCCGTATCGAGCATTTCCAAGGGTATATTTGATTTTTTTGGCTTTAGCTTGTCCTGTAAATCCTTCATTGAGTTTACTTCACCTGAATTCAGTAAACTCAGATCATCCAAGGATAACTCCCCGTCTTTATCTTCTCTAATGTTCCCAGCGACGGGACGTCGCAACATTCTGGGATTAGCGTATGATTTTAGCGTCGGGCGAATGACAAAAAACAAGATCGCAATTAAAACTAATGCAAAAATGAGGGTTTTAATGAGACCTAAAATTTGATGGTTTTCATACCACAACAGCGGTACCTCCAAGGGTAATGGTTGTTTTTCAAACGTTGTGGCTATTATGGTTACCACATCGCCGCGTTCGGCATTAAATCCAATCGCTCCTTTCACTAAAGCAGTAAAACGGCCAATCTGTTCGGCGCTATATGTCGCTGCGGGCTCTTGAGAGTTGCCCTCTTTTTCTGGAGAGTCATTTTCATTGTTGGCTCTCATTGGGGCTGATGGCTCGTTAATTACGACTGCCACTGACAAACGCTCTAACTTTCCGCCCTGCCGTTTGACATGCCTAACTGTCCGATCCAATTCGTAGTTGCGCGTTGTCTTGCTACTCATCGGCCCAGATCCGTCCTGATCCTGGTTAGGGGATGTTTCTTCCAAATTGTTAAGTAGCGCAGGACTTGGGTCAATATTGGAAGTAGCTCCGGGAATACCCATAGCTATTTTCCCAGCCCCCCTCTCAATGGAAAGTGATTCTGAACGAGCAAGAGGGCTATTTTCATTACCTCCATACTCCTCAAAAGTCGATTCAATCTCCGTAAAATCAACCTGAACTTCAACCTCCGATCGAACATTTCCCATACCCACAACAGGCGCCAGTAAGGCATTAATTCTATTGCGATAGCTCTCTTCCATTTTTTGCTTGTAGGACATGTGTTGAGTGTTCATTTTGATGCCTGAAAACCGACTGTCATCAGTTAGCAGATCCCCTCTTTGATCTACCACAGAAACATCTCCCGCCGCCAAATAGGGTACGCTTGACGCGACCAAGTGCACAATTGCTTGCACCTGAGCCTGTGATACTTTTCGTCCGGCATAAGGAGCCACAACAACGGACGCTTTTGCTGGTGTGCGGTTCCTCACAAATACGCTCTGCTTGGGAGCTGCTAGGTGCACTCGGGCCGACTCAATAGTGGCAATATTGGTTATGCTGTGAGCCAACTCTTGCTCTATTGCAGATATATAGCGAACCTGTTCCATAAACTGACTAGTGGTCATAGAAGTGCTATCGTTCAGTGCGCCTAAACCTCCAGCTGTACTACTCTTGGGTAGTCCCCTAGCCGCAAGAAATAATCTGGCTTCATGGTAACGGTCAGCAGGCACTTGCAGACCGCCCGTTGTGGAATCAATTCTGGCACCAAAATCCGCCCCCGATAATTCCTCAAAAGCAGCCTGCCGGTCAGCTTCAGAAAGCTCAGGATAGACGCTGCGATAGGTCGACCCCTGGGCCCAGGAATAAGCGACCAAAATCAGGAATATAGTCGTAAAGGCGATAATCGCCGGCAGCGCTTTTTGTATCGCAGGCTGCGAAAAGAGCCCCCCTAAACCACCAATTGGTGTTGTACCTGCAGGGATAATATTTTGTTGCACCTGCCCCTCTCTGAGGCTAGGATTTTCAGTCCGCGTTAAACTGGCAGGGCTTGGCACAAGCTGACTGGCGGGTTCAGTGGGTGAGCTAAGCGCTAAATTATTCGGATTTGCTAAGGTAGTGGCCATATCTCTTTCTCTATTCAGTTTTTACACTGGCATATTGATTATTTCTTCGTATGCTTTAAGAACTTTGTTTCTTATCTGCAACGTTGCCTCAAAAGCTAAGGATGACTTTTGAATACTCATAACCACATCGGTCAGCGGAATATCCGCGCCTCGTTCGTACTCGGTTTTCATGGATGCTGCTATTTGTTGTGTCTTGTTTACCTCTTGCAAAGCGCCTTTAACACTCTCCGAAAAACCCGTTGGGCTATTCCCTGTAGTGACATTTGATGGCTGCGGAGTAATGTTCACTCCTTCCGCAACATCTGCCTGATATTGTCTAATTTGTGCCAGTACTGACTGTACATTGCCTAGATTTGTAGGATTAACCATTCTTTAATACTCCAGTTTTAGCGGGCGTATGCTCTAGTTACTGTTATTCCTTGCTCGCGGAGCCGCTGTAATTTGTGCCGCAGCGTTCTGGGGCTGATCCCCAGTTTTTGGGCTGCTTGATTCCTGCTCTGAGAACCTTCAAGCGCAGCTACAATGACGTTGTATTCATTAGCTTGCATTGCCTGATTGAGGCCCCTGGGAATCTGGTGGCCTGCATGATCCTCGGCCGGGAAAGCAACTGTATCTATTGCGCGAGGAGAATCACTGGCCAAAAGACCGGCGGCAATGGGCAAATCCCAGCGGTTATCAGGCTGATCGTTTTGATCAAAAATGGCTTGATCGTCTAGAATCAGGTGCTGCCGAGTTATCATTGTATCCTCTGTTAATACGGTAGCTCGAAGCATAACGTTTTGAAGCTCACGCACGTTTCCTGGCCACGAATAAGCGAGCAAACTAGATTGCACTTCGTCGCTGAGCTGGGCTTTTTTCCCCACACCCAAGTACTTAGAAGCAAAATGAGTAGCCAGAGGCACAATATCGCAAGGCCTTTCATGTAAAGCGGGGATGGTGATTTTGAATGCGCTCAAACGAAAATAGAGGTCTTCTCTGAACGTGCGATTAGCGATCTCAGCTTTTAAGTTTTTATTCGAGGCTGCAACCACTCGAATATCTAGCTTAATACTGTCACGGCCGCCTAACCGAGTAACTGTTCTCTCTTGCAATACACGCAGTAGTTTAGCTTGCAGGTGAAAACTCATTTCACCAATTTCATCAAGAAAAATGGTGCCCCCTTGAGCTTGCTCAAAAAGTCCTGGCTGAACTTTGGTCGCTCCTGTAAAAGATCCTTTGTCATGCCCAAACAACATATCTTCTATCAGATTCTCTGGCATAGCAGCACAATTCAAAGCAACAAATGGGCCCTTAAATCGAGGAGACGCGTCATGCAGTATCTTCGCAAAGACCTCCTTGCCGGCACCCGTTGGGCCTGCCAGCAAAACGGTGACGTTCGAGGCTGCTACACGCTCAGTGAGTGCTAACAGCTTACGGCTCATCGGATCTACAAAAACAAAATCTGGATTTTTTTGATTTGGAGTCAATCCAACACGCTCGATCAGATCAATCCAAGATGCGCTGTCCAAAATATCCGTGGCCAATACTGTGACATAGCTTTTGCTGGTAATCTCAACGGCGAGCTCAAATGCGTGTCTTGGCACACGAACTATCAGGGGTAACTCCGTTTGTTGGTCTGTCAAAAAAGCTTCGACACGCTCCAGCGGAGAAATATTGTCCTCAAGGGTTATGACAAGCGCTGATACATCTTCAAACTTGGCGTTGGTAAGGTCCTGCCGTGATGTTTTCTGTATGACAATTCCATGAGTCGATAACTCGGCTAGCTGCACCTGATCTAGGAGCTCCTTGCAATCAAGCCATAAAAGTGTTTTTACTGTCGGTTTTATCACCACAAATCCTATGCGAAATGCCGCTTTGTTTTTTGTAATGAATAAGCAAGGAGCATGCCAGTTATTTTTTCTCATCAAAAACAATAGGTTAGTGTAATAGTGGCAAAGGAGTGTCAGTTATTTGCCAGCCGCAACGAGTCAAGAACTTGACAGTCAGAGCATCCGCGCTTGAAAGATGGCTAGCAGGTTGGAGCCTATAGAATTTGCAAGAACAAGCAAAGACTTAGTGGAGATTGGACAATCCGTACTTATTTATTTTTTCGATTAGCGTGGTTCTTTGTAAGCTCAACAGCCTCGCTGTCTTTGAAACGTTTCCTTCCGCTTTTTCAAGCGCTTGACTTATAAGACTCTTTTCAATGCCCAGGAGATGTTGCTTGAGCCGCACACCCTCCTCCGGAAATTGATCTCCACCTTGTGCCAATGCAATTACTCTATGAACTTCATCTGTGGCTCTGCCGTTGTAATGACGCGCCACATGACCATGTATGTCAGCGTCAGGAAATGACTGAGCAGGGTCTCGCTGGAAGACGCTTGGTCCCGTCTTTGTGCTAGGGGTGCCGTTTCTCCGATCGCTACGAAGCCCTTGAGGAACCATGCTTTTAGGGACGTCATCTAAATCTACTTGCTGACCTCCATAAAGTGCAGTGTAGCGCATTATTAAGTTTGCTAATTCGCGCACATTCCCTGGCCAGTTGTAGTGTATTAGTGCGCTCATGGAAGACGCGGTAAAACTAATCGGTAATTGCCGCTCCGCCGCATAATTTTCAGCAAAATGCTGAATTAGGACCGGGATGTCATCTTTGCGCTCTTCGAGTGCAACGATTTCAATCGGCATCACGTTAAGACGGTAATAAAGATCTTCTCGGAAAAGCCCTTGGCTAATGAGCTGTTCAATGTTTTTGTGGGTTGCGGCAACGACCCTAACATCTATCGGCAAGCTCTCTAAGGAGCCCACGGGGTCTATGGTTCTTTCCTGCAAAACTCTTAGTAATTTAACCTGCAGTTCCATTGGCATATCGCCAATTTCATCAAGGAACAAAGTGCCTTGGTTAGCTAATTGAAATCTGCCTTTACGGTCACTTATGGCGCCAGTGAACGCCCCTTTGAGATGCCCAAAAAGCTCGCTTTCAAGTAAATCGCGGGGTATTGCCCCACAATTTACCGGGATGAAAGGTCCCCGAGATCTAGACGAGTGACTGTGTAGCGCATTAGCAACAACCTCTTTACCCGTACCGCTATCGCCGAGCAGTAGAACAGTTGAGTCACTGGGGGCAATCACGTCGATCAGGTGTCGTAATTCTTCTGTTTGCTGACTTATGCCAACAAGTGCTTTGAGATTAGCCAAATGATGTACTCTTTCTTACTAATATTGTTGCTGACGGAGCAGACTTTTAGCGCCGATGTTGTAGCTATCGTGCCATACATAACTGAATAGATGCAACTGGTAATACTCTCTTCGCCCCATAAATTCAAATTAACACAGGTGCTTTTCCGTGATATTGGGCAGATATTATGTATTTATAAATGAATAATTTAGGGTCTATTATAGGCCTGTATAACTCTGCTGTTTCATATAATGGAAATTTTTACTCCAGACCGCTTTACCGGTTTAGCTGACGCTTTAGCGTCTGTTTGTTTGTCACCTTCAAAATAATCATCTAAGGAAAATTGCTAATAAAACTCCAATACTTATTGCTAAAGAAACCATTGCTACTACCGATACTAGAAGCATCGTATACTTTAGAGTCGTTATTATGAATCGGTCTTCACTTCGCGGAATCTCTTCTTATCAAGACGTCGATGTCTCTACCAAGATTGCATATGCAAACAGCTTAGAACTCACAGAGATGTTATTTAACGGTCTCAGTGAGGCCTTGGCTAAAGCTGAAGGTCACTTTGCTCGTGAAGAAACAGAAGCAAGAGGCATCGCCATTAGCCGGTGCCTAAAGATACTCGGTGGCCTCCAATCATCGTTATGTTTTGATAAAGGTAAAGACCTAGCCAAAAATCTTTCCGACATTTACGATTACTGCTCACGTCAGCTGCTTAAAGCTAACATTAATTGCGATATTCACGCCGTAAGAGAAGTCAAAGGATTAATAGACGAGTTGAATAGCGCCTGGGAGCTTTTGCCAGAGCTGATGAAAAACGATCCCGTCGCCAAAGCGTCTTAACAACTCTCTTTTTATATCAGCGTCCTATTGATACCGGCCAATGTGACGCAATCTATACCACCACTCTTTTTGGGTTATAGTGGCGGAAAAAGTCACATTATTCGTTGTCATCGACGATGATTTCTATTCTGCGGTTCAGAGCACGCCCTGAAACAGTAATATTGCTCGCAACGGGATGAATGGCGGCTAAACCACTAACCATAAACTTCTCGTTAGCAAGCTCTGGTTTGGCGACAAAATACCCCGCTACTGCCGCGGCCCTAGCCGAGGAAAGATCCCAATTGGATCGATAGATTTCATTAAAGGCCAAAGGTCGGTTATCCGTGTGCCCCTCAACAGTTATTTTCCCCTCCGTTCCCACTAGAACCCTCGCAAGCTGGTCAAGTAAAGGCCTAATCGCTGGCCTGAGCGCTGCCCTGCCGCTGACAAAAGAAGCACTCCCCGCAATGCGGATGACAACTTTTTGGCCATCGCGGACAACGGAGACCGTGCCCTGAGCAATCGCCGCCGACATCTGTCTGTAAATACGTTGGTATCTATCTGCAAAGGAAGCTTCTTTGACTATATCCTCCTGGTTGTTTATCGATACGCTAGTGTTCATATTTTCTACCACAATATCTGTCTTAGCGGCGCCTTGTATCTCTGCTACTTTTGCATACACCAATACGTCTTCCTTCGAAATTTTAGATATGGAGTCTAGTTGACGACCCTTACCATCAATCCCCCGCGGGTCATAGGTTGCTACTTGCACAATGATCGCCTCTGGCTTTTCCACTAGCCGTACCATACCCGCAGCAATTTCCAAGGCAAGAGCTTTCTCGAGAGCCTCCATATCAGCATTATTTGTGTAGTCTTTGTTGCCCATGAGCATAGCGCTATTTATAAGCTCGTCACCTGTAAATTCCGAGTCCTTGTCAGGCGCAATGTTCGAACCCTCAATGAGTAGCTGTGTTGACGATGACGCCTGAGTCCAAATCTCCAAATCTCCACCAGGAGACTGTATCCGCAACATGTCATCTAATACGCCCGGTCCTTTTTCGTGCTCATCCGTCTGGCGATATGAGCCTGCCGGGTCCATGTTGGCAAAAGCCACTAACAACACAAAAAAGGCCATTAACAATGTTGCCATATCAGCAAAAGTCGCCATCCACATTGGCGACCCCTTTGGGCAAGGTGGGCAGTCCTGTTTGGGGCTGTTACTTAATAGCATTATTTACTTTCTCCTGACCCTGGAGACCCTTGGATAAAAATATCAATACGCCTATTTAGCCTGCGCCCTCGCTCGGTAGAATTGGACGCAACAGGTTGAGTATCAGCAAAGCCGGCAATCTTGATCAGACGATCATCTATACCGGAGTCCTCAATTAGTACTGCGGCAACTGAGGACGCTCGGGCGGCGGAAAGCTCCCAGTTGGACTTGAACCGCTCGCTGAAAATAATAGGAATGTTGTCAGAATGGCCTTCGACCCTAACCCTCCCTATCCCTGTATTTAGACTCTCGCCAAGCTTTACTAACGCCCTCTTAGTCTCTTGATTCAGGGCTGCACGCCCTGACAAAAAAGCGTTGGTGTTGGAAATGCGGACTAAGACTTGGTCCTCCTTTAATTCAACCATAGCGTTATTGCTCTTGATTTCGTCTTCCATCGCTATTATCACCGCGTTGTAAGTACCCGTAGCGGCGCTTTTACGCGCTGCAAACCGTGGATCCTCAATATCTAAACCTTGCTTGGTAATATCTATTCTTATCTTTGTATTGGCCTGCACTTGAACAACATGCTTTGAAATATCTAATGTGCTTTGGCGCACGACAGTCCCTTCCGATATAGCTTCCCTTGTGGAAGCCTCCCCCCCACTGGTAACAAAAGATTGCAGTTCGACCACCACGCGGTCTCCATCAACCTTCACCTTGACCTCGCCCTTTTCTATCTCAGTTGATAACACGTCTTTAAGCGCCTTAAACGCACCATCAGAACTAAACATAGATTTTTCGCCCTTACCCCTCGGTAGGCCCTGCATATCAATATCGGTTTTTTCTCGGGTCTTGCCAGCTAGGAGTGCAGGCCTGCCCAATACTGTGTCAGCGGTAAACTCACCGCCAGCAGTCTGATTAGAAAGGTCATTTGAATCAGTCATGTCTAATTTCATAATTCCGAAACCGGACTTAATAGCGGCCGCGAATTTTGTTTGTTCGTGAGCATCAATGTTGGTAAAAGAGTACATAATCGCAAAAAAGGCCATGAGCAATAAAGCCATATCTGCAAAAGTGGTCATCCACAATGGCGCAACTGGCGCGCAACTGGGGCACTTATTTTGGTCGCTAAAAAGCATGTTCATGGAAAGACCCCTCTATTCAGCCGGCTGTCTGAAAATCTCTGCGCTTAACCTAATTCGATCTCGTTTAGTTCGTTTGCTTCCTCGCTTTTTTGTTTCTTTGGTGCTAAATAAACTTTCAGTAAATTACCGATGGAAAGAGGGTTGGCGTTTGCCCTAATGAGCAATATCCCTTCTGAAATAAGTTGGTTATTAAGCTTTTCTTTCATAGCATAGCCATCTAACTTCATCGCCATAGGAATAAATATAACGTTAGCCAAAATCGCCCCGTAGAGTGTCGTAAGTAAGGCAATAGCCATCGCAGAGCCAATCCCAGACGGGTCTGACAAATTGGATAAGAGATTAACTAGGCCAATCAAAGTACCAATCATCCCCATAGCGGGAGCAATCTCACCCGCAGCAGTAAATATGCTTGATGCGGCCTTATTTCGGTCAGAGATCATGTCCATCTCTCTTGAAAGGACACTTCTAATAAATACCGAATCAGCACCATCCACTAGTGGCCTTATGCCCTGAACTAGAAATTGGTTCTCTATAGCCGCCTGCTCTAGTGCAATCACCCCATCTTTTCTGGCAATGGTAGCCAATTCTACAATGTCGTCTATTAGCGCTTCAGGAGGTTCTACCTTATAGATAAAGACTTTTTTTGCTGCCGAAATACCAGTTAAGACCTCCTCTAGTGTGGAGCGAAATAGGATAACCATAAATGTGCCACCCACCACTAGCCCTAGTGATGAGGGCTCAATGAGTCCATTGATATCGTCTACCGCAAGACTAATAAAGGCAAATGCGCCTATTAGCCCAATTAATGGTGCCAAACTCATACTAATCTCCAAATTAAACAGGAAAATACAGAACTTTAATGCAATCAGTGATAATCACGAAACAACCACCCCACTTCGTTAAATCGGCAGTTGCACCAACTAGCTTAAGCGGGTCTTTAAGCTGTCGGCATAGCATGGTCCATTGAACATTGCTCCTGTCATATGCTATGTTAATTCGCATAGCTTAGCGCGCCAGACACAAAGGCGCCAATATATTTAGGGTGTTCCGTTTTCCTAATCATGACATCAACCATGTGATTGCGTTTAGAGGGAGGTCTGTAGATGCGGCATAGTGCAAAATCATATTCTTCTTTTCCAGCAACTAGTTCGCGTTTGTTACGCGTGCTCTCGGTTCTAATCTGCTGTTTTTTGATCGTCGGATGTGACCGATATAGGACTAAGCCACTATGTTCGGATGACACCACGCATAGTAATCTAGAAAGCTTTACTCTGAATGCTCGCGGAACAGCATTTAATATGAGAACAGGCTTGACCTGGTACCGCTGTTTAGCCGGACTTTCATTTAGCAACGGACGCTGTCACGGCTTTCCTCTGCGAATGACCTGGGGGGAAGCTAAACGTTTTGCTGCAGATTTATCAGAAAAGTCGGGCATTGCCTGGCGCCTGGCAACAAAACAACAATTACAAAATCTTATCCAGCCCCATTGCAATGGCCCTGCACTCAACACTGCAGTTTTCCATAATATTGGTGCAGTGAACTTGTGGACTGACAGTAGCAGTTGGAAACATCGTAAGGATTATGCCTGCACCGTTTACGCCTATAATGGCGCGCTTTCTTGTAAGCAATCTAAAGCAACCGCTTATCCTTTTTTGCTTGTCACAGAGCAAGACGCTAGCAATCGCTGATAGACTCAGCTTGCGGGATCGGCCTTTGCGGCAAAGATCAAACAATCATGCCCCTGTACTCTAAAAACCTCTTGTGACGGCAAAGCTCGAGTCTTAAACCCCATTGACGAACACCCATAGGGTCGTCTCGGATCATGGGTAATCTTAAAGTGCTGGCAGTCCCAACAATTCGGCTTAGCGGTCTTTTCGATCATCGGTTTTCCAATATTCATGGTATCCCTTCCATAGCAAAGTCGCTATAACCAGAATGCCGATAAAGTCTGCCGCAATCGCTGTTAAAGAAATACCGCGCAAAAACGAAAGTTCCACCCTGAACGCAATCAAGACCAACAACATGAAGGCTAGGATCACAAAAATGCGTACTCGCCTGCAGAATATACAGGGAGTCGCCTCGTTTTTTGGACTGTTTTGCTGTTTTCGCTTCAACAATTAAACTCTCCTCCATTAAGTATCGACATATATGGTTACTATTTAGCCCCTTTTCTGAAAAGAAGTTCTCAAAAACCCAAGTCGCTAGTCTAGAGACATATTATAGCTGTGACCACTATTATGCAGGTAAGGTCTCTTGAAGATAAACAAGCAACTCAAGGCGTTTTTAACAAGCTATGGTCTGCTTTGCAAAAGGCTTGGTATAATAGGAAGATGAGTACG